>Ga0210389_10000317_pt1 | contig 48120 bp, 40 predicted proteins | sample IncBWH28OmetaG_FD_160127 | JGI IMG/M metagenome (GOLD analysis project Ga0210389, IMG submission 160127) | Forest soil microbial communities from Barre Woods Harvard Forest LTER site, Petersham, Massachusetts, United States - Inc-BW-H-28-O ... | reverse complement strand
CCGGCTGCCGGCAGGGGCACGGTCTCTCAGCAGGGCTCGAAGCCCGGGAGAAAAAAGTGCTCACCTGCCGGCGGCCACTACCCGTCAAGTCTGCCCTACGGCGGACCCGACACGACTTATTAGGAGACACGTGGCCCATCCCACCGCCGCTCACGCGGATAGTCGGGCCAGTTCATGGGTCGTTAGTGCCATCGGACCCCGTGATGCCTCCAGCCGCACGGTTGGCACCCGGATATATCACCTTATATACGGCAGAGCACCGCTCCGGAAACGTCGCCTCCGACCCCGATTTCATGATCATGGGTCGTCGATGCCAAATATCGGCACATTCGACCCGCGATCATGAAACGGATACCCCTGCAGGGGTATCCCGAAATGCGTTGTTTAAAACGATATTTCATGATAATCAGGGCGCTTCCGATGCGCCAATTCCGCGTCTAGGCGGAAACGACCCATGAACTTGCCGTCGCGCTGGGAGGGCGCGCGTTCTTGGCTGATGCGCGGCGGTTCCCGCTGGAGTACGTCTCCGGTCTGGACATCCTCGTCGTCCGCTTCCCCAAAGCGGCATTGCGCTAATCTCTCGGCTATGCGGAATGGGACATGCCAAAAATGCGGCGAATCGAGCGTGTACACAGCCGAGACCAGCCTAGGGTCCGCGTCCGAAGACGCCTACCGCTACTTCGTCTCCGCCAAGGTGCCCCACCGGTGGCGCCAGCAAGCCAGCACCACCGTGGACTACGTCTGCACCAACTGCGGGTACTTCGAGCGTTACCTCACCGACCCGGACGTCCTGGAGGCGATCACCGAGGAATGGCAGCCGGTCTCCGGCCAGTAACGCGCTACTCGACGATCTTGGAGATCGGGATCTCCAGGATGTCCTTGGCCCCCGCCGCCTTGAGCGCCGGGATGAGCGTGTTAACACCGCGCTTGGGCACCACGGCCTCCAGGGCGTTCATGTCGCCGGAGGCCAGCGCGGTGACCGTCGGCGACGACATCGCGGGCAGCATCCGCGACACCGCCTCCAGGTTGCCCGCCAGGACGTTGAGCTTGAGCAGGACGTGGCCACGGGCCTTGATCGCGCCGCCCAGCAGCAGCATGATGTCTTCCATCGCGGCCCGCTTCTCGGCGTCCTCGTAGGAGGACTTGCAGGCGACCAGCTCGGTGTAGCTGGTCAGGATCGTCTCCAGGATGCGCAGGCCGTTCTTGCGCAGCGACGACCCGGTCTCGGTCAGGTCGACGATCGCGTCCACGATGTCCGGGACCTTGGCCTCGGTGGCCCCGTGGGACGGGACGACCATGGCCTTGACACCGTTCTCCGCGAGGTAGCGGGCCGTCATCGCCGGGAACTCGGTCGAGATCCGGATCCCCTCCGGCAGGTCCGCGACCGACCGGTACGGCGCGTTCTCCGGCACCGCGAGCACGACGCGGACCGGGTTGGACGTGGCCTTGGAATACTGCAGCTCGCCAAGCGAGGGGACGTCCGCCTCGGTCTCGGTGATCCAGTCGCGCCCCGTGATCCCGAGGTCGAACAGCCCGCGCTCCAGGTAGGACGGAATCTCCTGCGGCCGCAGGAACCGGACCCGGTCGATCCGCGGATCGTCGATCGAGGCGTGGTAGTCACGGTCCGACGCTCGGCGCACGGTCAGGTCGGCGGCGTCGAAGAGGTCGAGGGTGGCGCGCTCCAGCGAGCCCTTGGGCAGTACGAGCGAAAGCATGGGTCTCCTTAAACGACAGTGGTGATTACGGGCACGAAAAAGCGCCACCTAACCAATGTCACCCGGCAAGCGTGGCGCATCAACGCATACGTCAGCCCGAACGCGGGTGAAACAAGGGGTTACGCGGCGCTGTTAATGTCGCGACGTGCTCGGGAGTTCACCACAGCGGATCGAGCGCAGCAGGAGCGCGGTGTCGAGCGCAGCCACGACCGCCTCCCATCCCTTGTCCTCGGCACTGTCCGGAAGCCCGGCACGGTCACGGGCCTCCTCGGTCGTGTTACACGTTAGCACGCCGTTACCGACCGGCGTCCCCGAATCGAGCGCCACCCGGGTCAGCCCCGCGGTCACCGCGTCGCAGACGTACTCGAAGTGCGGGGTGCCGCCCCTGATCACGGCCCCCAGGCAGACGACGGCGTCGTAGTGCCGGGACAGCTCCTGGGCGACGACCGGCAGTTCGACCGCCCCGGCCACCCGGACGACGAGGATGTCCTCGAGGCCGCACGCCTTGGCCGCCGCCGTCGCGCGCTCGGTGAGGGAATCGGTGATCTCCGCGTGCCACCGCGTGGCGGCGATCGCGAGATTAAGGTCGGTCGCGTCGACCGACTCCAGCTGCGGGCGCCCTGCTCCGCTCATGAGGCTGCTCCCCTGGTAGCGCTTACTCCCCGACGGCCGGAATGATGTCCGGGGACAGGAAACCTGGATCGTGAGGGATATCAAGCTGGTGTCCCATACGATCCCGCTTGGCCGTAAGGTACCGCAGGTTATACGGTGTCGTCGCCGGCGGGAGGGGCACGCGCGTCACGCCGAAGCCGTGCCGGGCCAGCGTCTCCACCTTTTCCGGGTTGTTGGTCAGCAGCCTGACCGAGCGGACGCCGAGGTCGCGCAGCAGCTGGGCCGCGACCGAGTACTCGCGCGCGTCGACCGGCAGGCCGAGCTCCAAGTTGGCGTCCACGGTGTCGGCGCCGGCGTCCTGCAGCTCGTAGGCCTGCAGCTTGGACAGCAGCCCGATCCCGCGGCCCTCGTGCCCGCGCAGGTAGAGGATCACGCCGCGGCCGCGCTCGGCGATCGCCGCCATGGCGGCCTCGAGCTGGGCGCCGCAGTCGCAGCGCTGGGAGTGGAATACGTCACCGGTGAGGCACTCGGAGTGGACGCGGGCCAGCACCTCCTCGCCGTCGGCGATGTCGCCGTAGACGAGCGCCATGTGCTCGGTACCGTCGACGTCGTGGCGGTAGCCGTAGGCGCGCCAGGTGCCGTATTCGTTCGGAATCCGCGTGTCGGCGACCCGCGTGACCAGGCGCTCGTTGCGGCGGCGGTAGTCGATGAGCTGCTCGATGCTGATCAGCGCGAGGCCGTGCTCGTCGGCGAACTCACGCAGGCTCGGCAGGCGCATCATCGTGCCGTCGTCGTTGATGATCTCGCACACCACGCCGGCCGACGGCAGCCCGGCGAGCGTGGCCAGGTCCACGGCGGCCTCGGTGTGCCCGCGCCGGCGCAGCACCCCGCCCTCGGTGTACCGGAGGGGGAAAATGTGGCCGGGGCGCACCAGGTCATCATGTGACGTCGCGGGATTGGCCAGCACCTGGATGGTCCGTGCCCGGTCGGCGGCGGAGATGCCCGTGCTGGTGCCGTGCCGCGCGTCCACGCTCAGCGTGAACGCGGTGCCGTGGTGCTCGGTGTTCTCGCTCGTCATCTGCGGCAGCCGCAGCCGGTCGAGATCGCGGCCGAGCATGGGGACGCAGATCAGGCCCCGGGCGTGCTTGATGGTGAAGGCGAGCAATTCCGGGGTCGCCTTGGTGGCCGCGAAGACGATGTCGCCCTCGTTCTCGCGGTCGGCGTCGTCCACGACCACCACCGGGCGGCCGGCGGCGATGTCCGCGACGGCCCGCTCCACCTCGTCCAGCGGGACGGCGGGGACATCGACCCCACCCAGCTCAAGTTCTTCGCAGGTGGTCACCGGTTGCCTCCGAGCAGCTTCTCCACGTACTTCGCGATCACGTCGACTTCCAGGTTGACCGCCTCACCTGGCTGTTTCGCACCCAGCGAGGTGCGCTTGAGCGTCTCGGGAATGAGGCTGACCTCGAACCAGCCCTCGGCTCCCGACTCCGCCGACACGGTGAGGCTGATGCCGTCCACCGCGATGGAGCCCTTGTGTGCCACGTACTTGCCGACACCTTCGGGGAGGGAGATGCGGACGACCTCCCAGTTCTCCTGAGGGTCACGGCTGATGATCGTGCCGGTGCCGTCCACGTGGCCCTGGACGAGATGGCCGCCGAGCCGGTCTTCGAGCCGGACCGAGCGCTCGAGGTTGACCTTGGCGCCGGGGGCGATGTCCTTGAGGCTGGTCAGCCTGAGGGTCTCCCCCATGACGTCGGCGACGAAACCGCGGGCAGCGGGCGGGGAATCGTCATCGGGGGCGTTTCCCAGAAAATGGGTGATCGTCAGGCACACGCCGTTAACCGCGATGGAGTCGCCGATGCGGGCGTCCTGCGTGACCTTGGCGCTGCGGACATGGATGCGGGCGGAATCGCCCAGGTGCTCGATGGTCTCGACCTCGCCGAGGTCTTCCACGATCCCGGTGAACAACCGCGTCACTCCTCCCGGTAGCTCCGGGGGACGCGGTCTGGCAGAGTGTCCGCAGCCACGGCGGTCCGCGCGCCAATGCGCGCCATCGCCGCGGACACGGGCATCGCCCAGCCGCGCGCGTGCTGCCTCCCATCCGGACTTTAACCGTCGGTCCCGGAATTCCACCGGGTCAGCCAGCCGCAGGTACGGCCGGGTCGCGGACTGTCACCGCCGGTTCGGAGTTTCACCGACCCCGGAGCACGCTCGTTTGCGTCTAACTAGTGTGCCACACGAGGTATTCCCGGGAGAATCCGTACAGAGGTGCAATTCCTCACACGGCTAAGCCGGAGAGTCACTCGGAGAGGCGGTGCACCTGGCGCATCTTGTTCGTCGCGTCCAGCGCCGCGACCTTGTAGGACTCCGACAGCGTCGGGTAGTTGAATACCGCGTCTACCAGGTAGTCGATGGTGCCGCCGCAGCCCATCACGGCCTGCCCGATGTGGATGAGCTCGGTGGCGTACGTGCCGAAGACGTGCACACCGAGCAGCGTGCGGTCCTCCGGCGAGACCAGCAGCTTGAGCACGCCGTAGGAATCGCCGACAATCTGGCCGCGGGCCAGCTCGCGATACCGCGACACGCCCACCTCGAACGGGACGCACGCCTCGGTGAGCTGGTCTTCGGTCTGGCCCACGAAGCTGATCTCGGGAATGGAGTAGATCCCGATCGGCTGAGGTGTCTTGCCGATGCTGATCGGCTCGCCGAGCGCGTGATGCGCCGCCATCCGGCCCTGTTCCATCGACGTCGCGGCCAGCGCCGGGAAGCCGATCACGTCGCCGACCGCGTAGACGTGCGGGACCTCGGTCCGGTAGAACTCGTCCACGGTGATCCGGCCGCGCTCGTCGGCCGACAGCCCCGCGGTCTCCAGGCTGAGGCCGTCGGTCATCCCCTGCCGGCCGGCCGAGTACAGGACGGTGTCCGCCGGGATCTTCTTGCCGCTGGCCAGCAGCGTGATCGCGCCCTGCTCGTGTGCCTCGACCGACGACACCGTCTCGCCGAAGCGGAACGTCACCGCCAGGTCCCGCAGGTGGTACTTCAGCGCCTCGACGACTTCCTCGTCGCAGAACTCCAGCATCCGGTTGCGCCGCTCGACCACGGTGACCTTCGTGCCGAGCGCGGCGAACATCGACGCGTACTCCATGCCGATGACCCCGGCGCCGACCACGACCATCGAGCGGGGCACGTGCTCGAGGTGGATGATCCCGTCGGAGTCGATGATCGTCTTGTCGTCGAAGGCCACTGTCCCCGGCCGCGCCGGCCTGGTGCCGGTGGCGATGACGATGTTCTCCGCGCTGGCCTTGCGCAGGCGGCCGCCGCCGTCGTCCACCTCGACCTCGTGCGGGGAGATGAAGCGGGCGGTGCCCGAGATGATCGAGACGCGGTTGCGCACCAGCTGGCTGCGCACCACGTCGTTCTCCCTGCTCACCACGTGGCTGGTGCGCCGGGTCAGGTCCGCGATCGTGATCTCTTCCTTGACACGGTAGGACTGCCCGTAGATCTCCCGCTGGTCGACGCCGGTGAGATAGAGGATCGCCTCGCGCAGCGTCTTGGAAGGGATGGTCCCGGTGTTCAGGCACACTCCCCCGAGCATGTCGGGGCGCTCGACGACGGCGACCCGCCGGTCCAGCTTCGCGGCCGCGATCGCCGCCTTCTGCCCGCCCGGCCCCGAACCGATCACCAACAGGTCATAGTCGTACACATCCTTAGTGTGACGGCACCGCCGCTGAAACTGAAGTGCCGTCACGCATCGTTCACGACGGCGCTAGGCGGGCCGATAGCGCGCGTTTAGCATGCGTTTCATGACGGTTCACGCGGTTATCTTCGACTGGGGCGGCACCCTGACGCCGTGGCACACGATCGACCATCAGGTCCTGTGGCGCTCGGTCTGCGCGCCGCATTTCCCGGCCGCCGACGCGGCGGCCATGGGCGACGCGGTCGCCGCGGCGGAGGCAGAGCTGTGGCGGCAGTCCGAGTCGGTGCAGCGCAGCGCGACACTCGCCGGGCTACTCGAGGGGGCCGGGGTGACGCCGTCCGCGGAGTTTCTCGCGGAGTACTTCCGCGCCTGGGACCCGCACACGTTCACCGACCCGGAGGTGGCGCCGCTGTTCCGCCTGCTGCGCGGGCGGGGCATCAAGGTCGGAGTGCTGTCTAACACGATGTGGCCGCGCAGCGCGCACGAGCGGGTTTTCGCCCGTGATGAGGTGCTGCCGCTGATCGACGGCGCGGTCTACACCAGCGAGATCCCGTGGACGAAGCCGCACCCGGCGGCCTTCCGGGCCGCGATGGAGGCGGTCGGCGCGGCCGACCCGGCGTCCTGCGTATTCGTCGGCGACCGCCCCTACGACGACATCTACGGCGCCAAGCAGGTCGGCATGCGCGCGGTCCTCGTCCCCAACAGCGAGGTCCGGCCGCACGAGGCCGCCGCCCCCGACGCGGTAATCACCCGCCTGTCCGAACTCCCGTCCCGCCTGGATCCCTGGCTGTAAGCGCCTGGATCCCTGGCTGTAAGCAGCGTTCGCCAGCCGCCCGCCGACTTAGGCGGATGGCCGCCCTCGGCGGCGCTGGATGACCCGCGTCTAGCTGCGGAAATATCCCGTCCGCGGATGGCCGCGAAGTTCGCTGAAAAAAATCCCCGGAAAAGTGTTGGCGCACGGCGGGCCCAGTTCTCTTACACGCGAAGGGCGGCAGGAAGCCGTCGCCGGCGCCGGAAGGCGGACAGCGGCGGGGACCTGCCAGGCGAACCGTGGTGCGAGTGGCCACCCGGGCCCGGGCTGACGTCAGAGGGGGCGTCAGTCCGGGTCCCGGTAGCCGGACACGGTTCGGCAGGGGACCGGCAGGGGCCGGGCCGGCGTCTGAGGGGGCGTCGGTCCGGTGTCCTGTCGGAAATGGAGCGGGACTCAGCAGGCCCCGGGCCGACGTACTAGGGGAACGCCGGCCCGGCCCCGCTGAGCTGGAAGGGCAACGGGTGGCGGGCGGCGCCGGGGGGCGTCGCCCGAGCCTGGCGCCCGCGACACGAGCGTGGTCGCGTGCTGGTGCACGAGGGGGGGCCATCAGCACGCGGCCACGCGGAAGCGGAGGCTGGGATGAGAGCACGGAGGGGGGCCCTCATCCCGGCGCTCCGCGCCTGCGTGACCGGCGGGGCGGGTACACGGGAACGTGCGCGGTGCAGGGGCGTGCGCACGTTGCCGGCATCTGCCGTGGCCAGGCCATACGTACGTCAACTAGGTATACCGACAATGACGCCGCAACACCCCAGCGGGAACAGAGACGTCGATACGGTATGTGCATGCGCGACAGCGAGGTTGTCGCCTCCATCGTGGCCGGCGACCCGGACGGGCTCGCCGCTGCCTACGACAGGTACGCCGATTCCCTTTACACGTATTGCCGGTCCATGCTCAAGGACCAGGCCGATGCCGCCGACGCGGTGCAGGACACGTTCGTCATCGCCGCCTCGCGGCTCGACGGCCTGCGTGATCCCGAGCGCCTGCGCGCGTGGCTGTATTCGGTTGCCCGCAACGAGTGCCTGCGGATCCTGCGTGCCAAGAAGAACACGTCGGGCCTGGACGAGGCGCCGGAAGTGACGGATACGACCGCCGACGTCAGCCAGGACGCCGAGCGCGCCGACCTCCGCGCTCTGCTGCAGGACGCATCCGAAGGGCTGAATCCCGGTGAACGCGAGGTCATCGAGCTGCAGCTGCGGCAGGGCCTGGAGGCCGCCGAGGTCGCAACGGTCCTCGGCGTGTCCCGCAACCACGCGCATTCGCTGCTTTCCCGTGCCCGTGACCAGCTCGAGGCCTGCCTCGGCGTGCTGCTCGTCGGCCGCGCCGGGCAGGACGACTGCGACGAACTGGGCACCATGCTCACCGGCTGGGACGGCCGGCTCACCGTCCTCCTGCGCAAGCGACTGAACCGGCACATCGAGCACTGCCAGACCTGCACCAGCCGCAAGGCCCTCGTGCTGCATCCGGCCGCGTTCCTCGGCGTCGCGCCGGTGGCGGCGCTCGCCGCGGCCGCCGCGGAAGGCATCCGGCTGGCGCCGCACGCGCCCGCCGCGCTCAAGGGGCACGTGCTCACGCTCGCCACCAGCACCGGCCCCACCGCCGCGGCGCACCGCGCCGCCGTGCTGAGCCGGGCCGGGTCGTTCGGCAAGGCCGGCTTCCCGAAGCCGCTGCACGCGGCCAAGGCCGGCCTGCTCCACGGCGCGGGCGGCGGGAAGGCCGGTTTCCTGAAGTCTCCGCAGGGGCAGGCGGCCGCGGCCGCCGTGGTGCTCGCCGTGATCGTCGCGTCGACCGCCTTCGCGCTGACCGCCAACAACGGCACCCACCACCCGGCGCTGTCCGCGTCCAAGCCGCCGGGCAACAGTGCCGGCGGCGGTGGCGGTGGTGCCGCGCCGCCACCGAGCAGCCACAAGAGCAAGCCGAAGCCGAAACCGCCGGCCTCGCACCCGGCCCCGGCGTCCCAGCCGCCGCCGAGCGCCGCGCCGCCCCCGGCGCCCGCGCCGACGACGGCCGCCCCGACATCGGCTCCGCCTTCCACCGCGCCGCCGCGGACGCCGTCGAGCCCGGCGAGTCCCCCGCCGACAACCCCGGCTCCCACCCCGAGTCCGAGCCAGAGCACCGCGCCGCCGGGCACGCTGGCCGCGTACCCGGCAGGCGGTTTCATCACGATCCCGTCAGGCGGGACCACGATCACGCTCACCGCCGAGGGCGGCGCGGTGAGCTGGGACATCGCGCAAACGGGCGGCACCGGCACGGTAAGCGTGTCCCCGTCGTCGGGCACGCTGAAGCCCGGGGCTTCGTCGACCGTGACCGTCACGGCCAGCGAACTGGCCGCCGGGCAGACCCTGACCATCAGCCCGGGGAGCACCACCTATGTGGTCCTGGTCGGGTGGGGAAAGCAGCCCGGGCTCCCGACCGCGCTGCCGCTGCCACTGGTCCCGCTCCCGTCGAGCATCGCCAGCCTGCCGCCGCTCAAGCGCGAGGACAGCTAGCGCACGCGCCACGACGGCTAGCGCACGCGCCACGACAGCTAGCGCTCCGCTACGGCCGGTGGCCAGCGCACACAGGGAACGTATATCCGAATTGCGATGACTTGGTACCGATAGTTCGGTTGTGAAGGCTTCGGGTAGGTAAAGTTCACAGATTTCCGCACTTATCACCCGCACAGCACCGCTACCGGCCAGTACGGTATGAAGCCATGCAAGACGTTGAGGCTGTCGAATCCATCATCGCGGGGAATTCCGGGGGTCTCGCGGAGGCGTACGACGAGTACGCCGATTTCGTCTACGCCTATTGCCGGTCAATGCTCGGCGATCCGAAGGACACCGCGGAGACCGTGCTGGCCACCTTCGTCGTGGCCGCCGCCCGCGCCGACGGGCTACAGGACCGCGAGCGACTGCGCGCGTGGCTGTTCGCCATCGCCAGGAACCTGTGCCTGCGCGGCCGGGGCGGCGCCGGGCACATCCAGGCCCCTGGCTCGCGCGCGCCGCAGGCGGACATCGAGATTGGCACGGAAGCGGAGCGCCAGCTGCTGCGCACCGCGATCGACGGCCTTAATCCCCCCGAGCACGACATCGTCTCGCTCCTCTGGTACGGCCTGGACATCGACGACGTGACGCTGGTCCTCGGGATCCCCCGCAACCAGGTGTACACGGTCTTCTCCCGCGCCCGTGACCAGCTGGAGGCGTCCGTCGCCGCGCTGCTCGTCGGGCGGCACGGCCGGGATGACTGCCACGCGCTGGACAGCCTGCTCGGGGACTGGAACGGCTCGCTGGACTTCCGGCTGCGGGCCCGCATCACCCGGCACATCGGGAACTGCGGGACGTGCATGGCCCGGCGTGAGCGCGAACTGCGCCCGGCGCTTCAGCTCAGCCTGAGCCCGGGCGCGCTGCTGAGCGCCGCCGAGGAGGCGCGCGCCTCGATCCCGCCCGCCCCCCGGCGGCTGCGCGACCGGCTGATCTGGCTCGTCACCGCTTACGACCCCGAAGCGTCGGACGAGCGGGCGGCGATGGAGAAACGCGCCGGAGCGTTCGGGAACACCGGTTTTCCGAAGCCGCTCACGGCCGGCGGCGGGCGGCGGCGCGGCCCGTGGCTGGCCGGGGGTGCCGCGATCGCGGTCGCGGCCGCCGTGGTCGCGGTGATCGCGATCTCCGCCGCGGGCGGCACGCCGCCGGCTCCATCGGCGGCGGCCAACAGCCCCGGCACCACGTCCGGCGCGTCCGCCGCCACCGCGTCCCAGGCGAAGAGCCCGTCCGCCAGCGCGTCCGGCACTCCCAGCAGCGCGGTCGCCCCGGTCGTCGAGCGGCACAGCCTCGCGCCGTCCGCGACGCGCAGGGCCGGCGCGAAGACGTCGCCGGCCAGCACCAGCCCGTCGGCGACCGCGTCGTCGCCCGGCCCGGCCACGACCAGCGCGAGCCCGCCGCCCACCGCCCCGAGCGGGACCGTCTCGGTGTCATCCTCGTCGATCACGGTCTCGGCGCTGTTCTCGGCCACGCTGACGTTGACGGCGAGTGGCGCCGCCGTGCACTGGTCGGCCTCGCTGCCGTCCAGTGTGTCCGGCAAGCTCAGCGTGTCACCATCGTCCGGCACGCTTCAGGCCGGGCAGTCCGTGTCCTTGACGGTGACGTCGAACACCGCCAGCAGCTTCAAGACCACGCTGACCGTGAATCCCGGTGCGCACGCCATCGCCGTGACCGTCGGATTCGGGTGAGACTCAGTTCCCCCGGCTGCGGGCAATCGCCGGGGGGATTAGCGTCCCGCTATCCAGGCAGAGTGCGCGGTCGCGCGCTCGGCCTGGGCACGCAGTGCCTGCACGGCCTTGCCCGGGTCGTCGGCGCCGTAGACGGCCGAGCCCGCCACGAACACATCGGCGCCCGCGTCCGCACAGCGCTCGATCGTCTCGGTGCTCACGCCGCCGTCCACTTGCAGCCACACGTCCGTGCCGTGCTTTTGCACCAGCGCACGGGCGCGGCGGAGCTTGGGCAGCACGAGGTCGAGGAAGGACTGGCCGCCGAATCCGGGCTCGACGGTCATCAGCAGCAGCATGTCGATTTCCGGCAGCAGGTCGTCGTACTGCTCGATCGCGGTTCCCGGGTTGACGGCGAATCCCGCGCGGGCCCCGGCGGCGCGGATCGCGCGGAGCGTGCGGACCGGCGCCTTGGCGGCCTCGGCGTGCACGGTCACGCTCCTGGCGCCCGCCTCCGCATAGGCTGGCGCGTGCCGGTCCGGGTCCTCGATCATGAGGTGGCAGTCGATGGGGAGTGTGGCGTGCTTGAGCAGCGATTGCACCACCGGCAGGCCGAGCGTGAGGTTGGGCACGAAGTGGTTGTCCATCACGTCGACGTGCAGCCAGTCGGCGGTGTGGGCCACGGCGTCGGCCTCTTCAGCGAGCCGCGCGAAGTCCGCGGACAGGATGCTGGGCGAAATCTGAACTGCCATAGTAGGAGCGAGTCTAGGGCGCGGGCCAGCCGTCGTTCCCGCCTCCCCCGGGCGAACGCCATCCCCCGATGACGTCGACCGAGGACGCCGACAGGGGACGTCACCCAAGGCCGTCGGCTACCCGCGAAATGTCATACCCGGTCGTTAGCATGACGGCATGAGTTCGAACGTTTCTTCTATCGGAGGTTGGGATGACGCGAGCTGAAGTGCCTGACGACCTGCTGGACCGAGTGCGCAAGCTGCTGGCCAAGGCCGAGGACGAGGGCTGCACGCCCGCGGAGGCCGAGGCGCTGACCGGCAAGGCCGCCGAGCTGATGGCGCGTTACGGCATTGACCGGGCCCGGCTCGGCGCGCTGCACCCGGAAACCGACTCCCCCGGCGACCGGGTTTTCGACCTCGACAACCCGTGGGCGGCCGTCAAGGCGCACTTGCTGTCCGGTCTGGCCGCCGCGCTGCGCTGTGAGTGCATCCTGGTGACCCGGCCGTCGCCGGGCAGCCGGGTGCATGTTTTCGGCTTCCGGTCCGATCTTGAGCGTGCCGACATCCTGTTCACCTCGCTGCTGGTGCAGATGGCCCGGGCCCTCGCGGCGCAGCCGGTGCCGGCCGCCGGCGGGCGCGCCAAGGCCTGGCGGCGCTCCTGGATGCTGGGCTACGCCACCGCGGTGGTGGCCCGTGTCCGCGCGGCGGAGGACGCCGCGGTGACCGAGTCCGACGCCGGCGACGGCCCTGACGCCGGAACGTCGACCGCGCTCGTGCTCGCCGACCGTTCGCTTACCGTCCGCCGGCAGGTGCGGGCGGCCTATCCCCGCACGCGCAAGACGCGCGTCACCTACAGCGGGAACGGCTACCAGGACGGCTACCGGGAAGGGGAACGGGCCGACATCGGCGGGGCGAAGGTGCGCTCCCGGGCCGCGGGGGCGCTGAGCGGCTGATGCGCGGGTACCTGGCCGGCCGCGCGCGGCGGGAACGCTCACCCGGCCGCGCGCGGTACGTCCTCCTGCGGGGCCGCCCGGGCCAGGTCACGCGTGCCCGTCCGCTTCAGCGTCCCGATGATGGGCGCGGACTCGACCGAACGCAGGCCGGGGATGCCGGCCAGTTTCGTCGTGAGGTACGCGTAGACCTGGCGGGTGTCCCGGAACACCGCGCTGACGGCGAGGTTCGTGGGACCGGTCGTGGCGGCGGCGAAGGGCACCTCGGGGTGCGCGGCGACCGCGCGCCCGGCGGCCTCCAGGTGGGCTGGCTCGACGCTGAGCCACAGCATCACGGTCACGTTGATGCCCAGCAGCGCGTCGTCCACGTCGAGGTCGAAGTAGAGCAGCCCGGCCTGCTGGAGCTCATCGATCCGCCGCCGCACCGTCGACTCGTGCCAGTGTGTCGCCGCGGCGAGAGCGGCGACCGGTGCCCGCCCGTCACGGGCGAGCTCGGCAATCAGGGGGTCGTCATCACCGCGCAGGGCCACGCCCGTCGCCGGGCCGACCTCCCGGGCACTGGCCTCCCGGGCACTGGCCTCCCGGGCGGCGCCGGTCTCTCGCAGGTCAATGTCCCCGGCGGCGTCGGTGAGCAGGCTGAGCTGGCCGTCCGTCAGCGTGCTGGCGTAGCCGCCCCAGGCGACGGGGGTGAAAACGTGCAGTATCGAGTGCGCCGCGATCCCCGTCACGTGGCGGCTGCCCGGCAGGCCCTGCAGGAACACCGTGTTCCGCTGCTCGGGCGTGCGGGCCTGCAGCGTGCAGGCGATCTCGGTGCCCCCGGAGAACAGCCGCACCCACCGGGTATCCGGCCGCGCCGCGAGCGTGTCGGCGATGCGCTGGGCGCTGCCCGGGGTGGCCTGGATCCGGACGAGCCAGTCCACCCACCCGGCGCGCTCCCCGTTGATGATGCCGAGCACGCGCAGGCCCGCCACCTGCGTCATCCGGCGGTAACGCCGGGCGACCGTCTGGTCGGACACCCCGACCACCTCGGCGAGCAGGCGGAACGAGGCCCGCGGCGACACCACCAGCGCGTGGAGAAGCTGGCGATCCACCTCGTCAAATTGACTGGTTTTCACGCAATCAAGCGTAGTCATGTCGAGATCCGGCCGTAAGGCCACTCGATTTGGGCCGTCAATCCGGTCACGGCAGGATAGATGATGACTTACCACGGAGGAACGAGATACTGATGGACAAGAAGTGGTGGACCCTCATCGGGGTCTGCACGGGGAGCTTCATGCTGCTGCTCGACGTGACGATCGTCATCGTCGCGCAGCCCGCGATCCAGACGGGTTTGCACGCGTCGTTCAGCGACGTGCAGTGGACGCTCGACGCGTACGCGCTCACCCTCGCCTCGCTGCTGCTGACATCGGGCGCGCTCGCCGACCGGTACGGGCGCAAGCTGATGTTCTCGATCGGGCTGGTGATCTTCACCCTCGGCTCGCTGCTGTGCGGCCTGGCCGCCAACCCGCTCATGCTGATCGTCTCGCGCTGCGCCCAGGGCGTCGGCGGCGCGATCATGTTCGCGACCTCCCTCGCCCTGCTCGGCAACAGCTTCCGGGGCCGTGACCGCGGCGTCGCCTTCGGCGTATGGGGCGCGATCACCGGCATCTCCACGGCGCTGGGACCGGTGCTCGGCGGCCTGATCACCACGGACTGGGACTGGCGCGGTATCTTCCTGGTCAACGTGCCGATCGGCGTCTTCGCCCTGATCATCACCATCTGGCGGGTGGAAGAGTCCCGGTCGCCGCACCCCGCGCCGCCTGACTTCATCGGTTTCGTGCTGCTCACCGCGGGGCTGGTGAGCTTCGTGTACGGGCTGATCCGGGCCGGGGAGAACTCCTGGTCCGACACCGGGGCAATCGCCTGCCTGGTCGCGGGCGTGGTCCTGCTCGCCGCGTTCATCATCGCCGAGGGACGCGTTAAGAACCCGATGTTCGACCTCTCGCTGCTGCGCGTGCCCACGTTCACGGGCGGGGCCATCGCGGCGTTCGCGATGAACGGGTCGCTGTACGCCCTGCTGCTGTACTTCGTGATCTACCTCCAGGACATCTTGGGGTACTCGGCGCTCGGGGCGGGCCTGCGGCTCGCCATCATCAGCCTCGCGCAGCTGGTCACGTCTACCGTCGCCGGACGGGTCAGCTCTCGCGTGCCGGCGCGCTGGCTCATCGGCCCGGGCCTGTTCCTCACCGGCATCGGGCTCATCATCATGGGCGGGCTGACCGGGGACTCGTCATGGACGCACCTGATCCCGGGCTTCATCGTCAGCGGGCTCGGCGGCGGACTCGTGAACCCGCCGCTCGCCTCGACCGCGATCGGCGTCGTCGCGCCGCACAAGGCGGGGATGGCGTCGGGCATCAACTCGACCTTCCGGCAGATCGGCATCGCGACCGGCATCGCCGCGCTCGGCTCACTGTTCACCTCGTCGATGCAGAGTCACCTGTCCTCGACGCTGCCGGCGTCGCTGGCCGGCACGGCGGGGCAGATCACGAACGCGGTACGCCAGGGGTCGGTCGGGCAGGCGCTCGCGGCGGTGCCGGCGGCTCACCGCGGAGTGGTCGGCGGGGCGCTGCGCTCGAGCTTCGCCGCCGGGCTGAACGAGCTCGCCTACGTGACGGCAGGCCTCGCGCTCGTCGGCGCGGTGTTCGCCACGCTGCTGATCCGGTCCAAGGACTTCCACCGCCCGGAGAGTCCCGAGCCCACGGCGAGCGGCACCACGGCCGCCCGCGGCGCGGCCGAAGTCGCCGGCTGAAATCGCGGTCCGGACACCGCATGGCAGCGCCGGAAGAGGTCCCGCCCCTCGCCGCCCGGGCACGCGCCCTGGCGACGGAGGTGGGCTTCGCCCTCACTCGGGAGGAAGCGCTCCGCGAGGCCGGGGACGGGGACGGGGACAAAGGCGCCCCGCACCCTTCGGCGTCGCTGCCCGGCGTCGGGCGCTTCCTGGCCATGCTCGCGGCCGGGTGTGCTGGCGGCCTCATCGGCGAGCTGGGCACCGGCACTGGCGTCGGCGCGGCGTGGATCGTCAGCGCGATGCCCGCCGACGCCCGGCTCATCACGGTCGAGATCGACCCGGAGCGCGCGGCCGCCGCACGGGGCCTGTTCGCCGGTGATCCCCGCGTCCGAGTGCTGACCGGCGACTCGCTCGACCTCATCGCCGCGCACGCCCCGTTCGACCTGCTCTTCGCCGACGGCGGCGTCGGCGACCGCGCCAGGCTGGTCGACCTGCTGGCCATCGGCGGACGGATCGTCGCCGACGACGTCACGCCGCAGGCGGCGCTGCCGCCGGATTCCCCGTTCCGCGACCACGACCCCAAACGGGAGTTCTTCTTCGGTGACCCCCGGCTGGTGTCGGTCGAGGTCGTGCTCCCGGACCTGCGCAACTCCCTGCTGGTCGGCACCCGGACGCGGTAAAGCCCGGCCCTCGCCTGGATTCCCCCAGCAGGCGACGAGTAGCGTGCCAGACATGGAACACGTCAGACTGGGCCGGTCCGGCCTGCAGGTGTCACGGCTGTGCCTGGGGACCATGACCTTCGGCCTGCAGACCGACGAGCCGACCGCGCACGCGATCCTCGACCGCGCCGCCGAAGGCGGCATCGACTTCCTCGACACCTCCGACGCCTACCCCCTGGGCGGCGACCTGTCCACCCGGGGAGTCACCGAGGAGATCATCGGCCGCTGGCTGCGGGGCAAGCGCGACCGGTTCATCATCGCGACCAAGTGCTTCGCCCCGACCGGCCCCGCGCCGTTCGACGGCGGCAACTCCCGCAAGCACATCATGTCCGCGGTGGACGCGTCCCTGCGCCGCCTCCAGACCGACTACATCGACCTGTACCAGCTGCACGGCTACGACCCGAACACGCCGATCGACGAGACACTGGCCACGCTGGACGACCTCGTGCACGCCGGCAAGGTCCGCTACGTCGGCTGCTCGAACTTCCTCACCTACCAGCTCGTCCGGGCCTACGGCCGCAGCGAGACGCGCGGCCTCGTCAAGTTCGACTCCGTGCAGCCCCGTTACAACCTGCTGTTCCGCCAGATCGAGCGGGAGATGCTGCCGTTCTGCGACGAAGAGGGCGTCGGCGTGATTCCCTACAACCCGATCGCGGGCGGCCTGCTGTCGGGGAAGCACGATCGCAACGCCCCGCCGCCGGCGGGATCCCGGTTCACCCTCGGCAACGCGGCGCAGAACTACCAGCAGCGGTACTGGCACGACCGCGAGTTCAGCACCGTCGAGGAGCTGACCAAGCTCGCCGATCAGGCCGGTGTCAGCCTGGTCACGCTGTCCGTCGCGTGGGTGCTGGCCGGCCAGGCGATCACCGCCCCGATCATCGGCGCGAGCCGCCCCGACCAGCTCGACGCCAGCCTGGCCGCCGCCGGGTACACGCTCGACGACGGCCTCAAGCGCCAGCTGGACGACCTCACCCACGAGTACCGGATGGGCGACGCTCCCCGCTAACCCCGCCAACCCATTACCCATCACGTTCCAGGCGCCTGCGGTCCCGTCAGACTCTCCGCAGCAGTGCCACGAAGATCGCGTCGGTCCCGTGCCGGTGCGGCCAGAACTGGGCATACCGGGGCTCGGGCGACCGCAGCCCCGGTATGCCGGACGGCTCTGCAGTCCCGGACGGCTCTGCAGTCCCGGACGGCTCTGCAGTCCCGGACGGCTCTGCAGTCCCGGACGGCTCTGCAGTCCCGGACGGCTCTGCAGTCCCGGACAGCCCCGCAATCCCGGACAGCGCCGCGGGCGCGTCCAGGATCTCCACCTCGGGGGTCTCCGCGTCGCCGGTCACGGCCGCGACGACGTCCAGCGTCTCCGCCGGCAGCGGCGAGCACGTCACGTAGGCCACGACCCCGCCCGGCCGCGTCGCGGCGATCGCGGACCGCAGCAGGGACCGCTGCAGCTCCGCGAGGGCCGGCAAGTCGTCCGGGGACTTCCGCCAGCGGGCCTCGGGCCGGCGCCGCAGCGCGCCCAGACCCGAGCACGGCACGTCGACGAGCACCCGGTCGAACGCGCCGTCGCGCCACGCGGGCACCCGCCCGTCCGTACTGATAACCGCGGCCGGGCGTGGGTGCGAGGTGGGAGCACCGGCGACGTGATGGATAGGGGCCTTGTCGAGCGCGGCCCGCACCAGCGCCGCGCGATGCGGGTGCACGTCGGCCGCGACCAGCCGGGCGCCCGCCGTCGCGGCCAGCCCGTACAGCATCCGGGCCTTGCCGCCCGGCCCCGCGCACACGTCCAGCCACGCCCGCTCCGGCCCGTCGGCCGGCACGCTGGCCAGCGCGATCGCGGCGAGCTGGCTGGCCTCGTCCTGCACGGCCGCCGTCCCCGACTCGATCAGCCGTGCGGGATCGCCGCCGGGCAGCGTGAACGCATACGGCGACCACCGGCCGGGCACGGCGCCCTCCGGCATGACCGCGTCCCGGTCTGGTCCGCCGGGCAGGGCCGCCATCGTGACGAGCGGCCGGTCGTTGCCCGCCGCCAGCGCCGCCTCGAGCTCGTCGGCGGCCGCGTCACCCAGCGCGTCGCGGTAGGCCGCGACGATCCAGCGCGGGTAGCTGTGGCGGACCGCCAGGTAGCCGTCCGGATCCGCCGCCCGCTTGGGGGCGACCAGGCCGAGCCACTGCTCAGCGTCGCGCGTCGCGACCCGCCGCAGGACGGCGTTCACGTAGCCCGACACGCGGGGTCCGCTCACCGCCTTGGCCAGGTCGACCGAGGTCGCGACCGCGGCGTGGCTGCCGACCCGGGTGGCGAGCAGCTGGTGCGTGCCGAGCCTGAGCACGTCGAGCACTGGCTGGTCGAGCTTCGCTAGCGGCCGGTCGCTGCAGGCGGCGAGCACGGCGTCGTAGGTGCCGCGCCCGCGCAGCGTCCCGTAGGTGAGCTCAGTGGCCAGGGCCGCGTCCCGCCCCGAAACCGAGCGCTCGGCGAGCAGGCGGGGCAGCAGCAGGTTGGCGTACGCGTCGCGGTTCCCGACCGCCGCCAGCACGTCGTAGGCGGTCCGGCGCGCCGGGTCCGAGCGGCGGGCGGGCGCCGCTCCCCTGCCCTGCGGCCGGCGGCCCCGCGCCGGCTGGCCCGGCCGCTTCGCGTCCGTGCTCACGCGAAGCCCGGGCGGTCGCCCGATTCCAGGCGCAGGCCCCGCGCCCAGTCCGCGGCGGGCATCCGGCGCTTGCCCGGCGCCTGGACGTCGCCGAGGCGGACCGGGCCCGAGCCGGTGCCGACGTACACGGCGCCGCGCGCGACATGCAGCTCACCGGGCGCCAGGCCCGCCACCTCGGCCGGGCCGACGCTCGCCCGCGCGGCGACATCGTCTTGGCCGACCGTGCCGACCGTGCCGTCCTGGCCGTCCTGGCCGTCCTGGCCGACTTCGCCGGTCAGCGTGAACGGCCACAGCTTGACCCGGCCGCCGTCGTATTCGGTCCACGCGCCGGGGTCGGGCGTGCACGCGCGCACCGTCCGGTCGATCAGGTGCGCGGGCAGTTTCCAGTCGACGCGCGCGTCCGGCGGGTTGAGCTTCGGCGCGAGGCTCACGCCGTCGGCAGGCTGCGGCTCGGCGCGGACCGTGCCGTCCTCGATCGCGTCCAGCGTCGCCACCAGGAGCCCGGACCCCGACTCGGCGAGCCGCCCCAGGAGGTCACCGCTGGTGTCCCCCGGGCGGATCGGCTCGGTGACCACCCCGTAGACCGGCCCGGCGTCCATCGCGGCGACCAGCTGGAACGTCGTCGCACCGGTGATGTCGTCCCCGTGCAGGATCGCGTGCTGCACGGGCGCGGCCCCGCGCCAGGCGGGCAGCAGGGAAAAGTGCAGGTTCACCCAGCCGTGCGGCGGGATGTCGAGGGCGGCCTGCGGCAGCAGCGCGCCGTACGCGGTGACCGGGCAGCAGTCAGGCCCGATCGCGCGCAGCCGGTCCAGGAACTCCGGCTCACGCGGGCGTGCGGGCGTCAGCACCTCCAGCCCGGCCGCGCGCGCCAGCTGCGCGACCGGGGACGGCTCGACGCGGCGGCCGCGCCCGGCGGGCGCGTCCGGCCGTGTCACGACGGCCGCTACCTCATGCCTGGACTCCAGCAGCGCTCGTAGCGACGTCACTGCCACGTCCGGGGTGCCGGCGAAGACTAGCCGCAACGGCGGGCTCCTTCCTCAGGTTCTTCCCCCAGGCTCTTCCGCTAGGAGATGTGCTGGGTGGAATGCGGAGAGATCTTGACCGACGGGACCGGATAACCGCTCCACTCGGCTTCCTTGATCGCCTTCATCGCGAGCTTGCGCTGCTTCCTGTCCAGCCGGTCGATAAACAAGACGCCGTCCAGGTGGTCGGTCTCGTGCTGCACGCAGCGGGCGAGCAGCTCGGTTCCCTCGATCGTGACCGGGTCGCCGTACATGTTGAACCCGGTCGCGACGGCGCGGGGCGCGCGGGGGGTCGGGAACTGCAGGCCCGGCAGCGACAGGCAGCCTTCCTCGTCCTCCTCCGGCTCGCCGTCCAGCTTGAGGACCGGGTTGATGAGGTGACCCGGCTCGTCCTCGTCCACGTGGTACGTGAACACGCGCAGGCCCACGCCGATCTGCGGCGCGGCCAAGCCGACGCCCGGCGCGTCCAGCATCGTCTCGGTCAGGTCCCGGACGAGGTTCCGCAGCTCCAGGTCGAAGTCGGTCACGGGCTCAGCCGCAGTGCGCAGCACCGGGTCGCCGAACAAACGAATGGGCTTAAGCAAACCGAGTCCTCCATTAAGCGAGCGTTGCTAGACGAACGCCGCGTGACTCCAAAGAGTCTATCGGCGTTACCAACCAGTGGCCGTGCCGCGGGATTCCCGGTCAGATCAGCTCCGCGGGGTCGAGCTGGACGCGGACGCCGCCGCCTTCCTTGCGTGCGCTGCGCGCCGCCTGGGCGGCCTGCAGCGCGCGGGCGAGGGCGGCGCCGGCCGGCCTCGGGGCCCGGACCAGCGCGCGGGATTCCTCCTCGAACGCGTCCGTTTCCGGCGCGGCCCCTTTGCGGTTCTCGACCGGCACCGGGCCGAGGATCTCGAACCCCGATTCCAGGGACGACAACAGGCTCGCGACCCCGTCCGTCGTGCCGCTGACCGACGCCATCCGGACCGTAGGCGGGAACGACAGCTCGGCCCGGTCGGCGAGTTCCCGTTCGGCGAACCAGACCGGGTCCCAGCGCATCAGCGCCTGCACGGCCGGGAGCCCGGCGTCGGCGTGCACCAGCACCGTGCCGCTGGGGCGCACGAGCGCGGCCGCGCCCAGCCAGCGGCGCAGTGTCTCCTCGGCGGCGCGCAGGCTCGGCCGGCCGAGCATCGCCCAGCCGTCCAGCAGCAGCGCGGCCGCGTACGGCGCGACCGGTTCGGCGCCGGGCGTCGCGATCACCAGCGCGGGCTGGTCCGGCACGGTGGCCAGCACCGACAGGCCGGCGCCGTCGGCCGAGCGCCCGGACGTCCTGACCGGCACGCCGGGGAACGCCCGCCCGAGTTCCTCGGCGGTACGCTCGGCGCCGGTCACGACCGCACGGGTCTTGCGGCCGCCGCAGTTCACGCACGCCCAGTCACCGGCGAGCGCGCCGCACCAGCGGCAGTCCGGCACCTCGTGCGCCCCGGCCAGACGCAGCGGCCCGCCGCACACCGCGCAGCGCGCCGGGGCGCGGCACCGGGCGCACGCGATCAACGCGAGGTACCCGCGCCGCGGCACCTGGACAAGCACGGGCCCGTCGGCGAGGGCCGCTCGCGCGGTGCGCAGCGCGAGCGTGGGCAGCCGGGCCGTCGTCGCGGCCGCGTCCCGGCCGAGGTCGGCCTCCACGGCGGCGGGCCGGACGGACGGCGCGGTCGCGCGAACGGTACCCCGGCCGGCTTCCAGTGTCCGCGCCCAGCCGGAGTCGGCGAGCTGCGTGAGCTCGGTGGTCCGGGCGAACCCGCCGATCAGGGCGGCGGCCCGGGCGCGGTGGGCGCGCAGGGCCAGGACCTCGCGGGCGTTGGGATAGGGGGCACGCGGATCGGTGTGCAGGTCGTCGCCGTCGTCCCAGAGCACGACGAGGCCGAGGTCACGCACGGGGGCGAACATCGCGGCACGCGTCCCGGCCGCGATGAGGACGTCACCGCGCAGCGCCGCGAGCCAGCGGCGGTAGCGTTCGGCGGGGCCGAGGTCGGCGGTCAGCGACACGTGCGCCGCCTTGACCGCGGTGAGCGCCTCGCCGACACGCGCCAGGTCCTTCGAGTCGGGCACGACGATGACGGTCCCCCGGCCCGTGGCGGCAGACGCGGCGGCGGCGCGGGCGATCTCCTCCGGCCAGGTCAGGCCGGGCAGCGCGGTCCACGCGGCCCGCGCCGGACGGCCGGCGGCGATCGCGTCGAGGAAGGCGGGACCGGCCGGGTAACGCTCCCAAGGGCCGGGATCGGGCCGTTCCGGACGCTCCGCGGGCTCGCCACGCGGCTCGGACTCGGTGGTGGCGTGGCGGGGCGGCACGGCGAGGCGGACCACGTCGGCGAGCGTGCCGGCGTAGCGGTCGGCGACGGCGCGGGCGAGGCCCGCGATCTCGGGGGTGAGCACCTGCTCCGGCGAGACGACCCGCTCGAGGTAAGCGAGGCGGCCGACGTGCTCGCTGGCGGACACGCGCTGGAGGATGAAGCCGTCGATGTGCTGGCCGGCGAACCGGACCCGAACCCGGGTGCCGGGCTGGGCGGCGGCCGCTAGCCGCTCGGGCACCAGGTAGTCGAACGGCCGATCCAGGTGCGCGTGCGGAATGTCCACCGCCACCCGCGCGACCGGATCGACGGCGGCGGGAAAGAGGGTCCTGGCCTTGCCCTTAGTCCCCCGCTTCTCCACCACACCCTCGTTACTATCAGAATTCCGCGGAACGAACGCCGCCAACGGCCGTCGCCCGCTCCTCGCGGCCGTGATCAAATGCGCATTCGCTCCCGTTACCCAGCGTGCTCGAATTCGCGTTCGATCACGCTATTGCGTGCTCAAATGCGCATTCGAGCCGAGGTGGGGGCCGAAGGGGCGGGGGCGGGGCGGGGCGGGGGCGGGGGCGGGGCCAGGAAGCCCGCCCATCAAACCGCGGAACGTTGAGCGGCGGGCGCCCGGCCTCGTTCTCAAGATCATGGGTCGTTGCCGCCCAAGCCCTGATCTGGCACGCCAAACCCGCGCTCAGTATCACGAAATATCGTGATCAACAGACCTTTTCGGGATACCTGGCCTGGGTACACATTCCAAGATCATGGGTCGTTCATGCCGTATATCGGCATGAACGACCCATGATCAACGAACCAGCCTTATCCGAGGCCCGTCCAGAGCCGACCCGCACCCGACATAGACAGATATATCCGGGCACGAACCGGGTTTCCGGACCTCTTACTGAGCCCCATGCCACGAACGACCCATGAAAACCCCGAACTACCCGAGCAACCGCACCACCCGCGTAACCGAACAGCACCCGGGGCAAGGACCATCGCCGGCACCTTCGGATTGCGTGTTCTCAGGCCTCTTCCCTATGCAGTCGCGCAGGTATCTGCGGAGGCGTGCTCGAATGCGCATTTGAGCCGGTGGGGGTGACAGGGCAGGGGCACGGGTGGCAGGGTAGGCGGGTGGTTCGCGTGCGACTGGAGCGAAGACGCTAACGGCCGGGCACGGGTAGCCGCATTACCCGTGCCCGGCCATCGCGAGGCCTATTGCCAGGGGGATGTCCCGCCTGGCTTCCCCAGAGCTGCTGCTCCGGAATGGAACTTACAAGAGTTTCCTCAGCCGACGAGGTAGTCGAACTCGCCGCCGCGGAGCGCGCCCACCATCGCCCGGACCGCCTCGGCCGGGTAGACGAGGGCGGCGCCCTCCGGGTCGCGCGAGTTGCGCATCGCAACGGTGGCCGAGTCGAGGCGAGCCAGCTCCACGCAGGCGCCCTGCGAGTTGCTCCGCTCGCTCTTCTTCCACACCGCGCCATCAAGATGCGCGGCAGAAATCCCGTTGTAAATGTCCTGCATCGTGTCCTGTCTCCTGACGCATCGCCGTGGCCGTCTTCCTGTCCGGCTCCGTGCCGCACGGCCTAGCAGGGGAACGAGCCATGGTGGCGGCCCGATCCCTACCGGTTCCCTGAACCCCCCGGCTCGTTCTAGAGCCTATCCTATGCACGTGCATTCGCAAGGGATTTAGCACTTTCATACGCATACGCATCTGCACAAGCCGAGAGTCTTAGGTATCAGTTGGAATCCAGCACGTGACCCTTTGTAATTACCGCAGCTATCGCGGTCCCCACGGAACGCCGTCTCGTCCGTGCGTTCCCACTACCCCGAGCGGGACACGCTACACAGCCGACCGGTGATTACCTTTGGGAGACTTTGAAGGGGTTCGCGGGCCATGTCGGCAATTCACCCTCTCGTCACCTTCGGGGCATACTGCGGTAATCCCAACTCCACCGCGCGGCCAAGATCGGCATCTGTGTATGCGAGACCGTTGTTCTAAACCGGTTCGGCAGGCGCGCAAGGGACCGGCTTGCATAGACGGTTGCTTGCGGCCGGGCTGGCCGGACGGCGGCCACTCGTTCCGGTCGGGTTAGCCAGGGCTGGCGGGACGGGCGATCCGCGACACGACAGCGCCCCCGGCCCATGCGGGCCGGGGGCGCTGCGGTGTGCTGTTAACGGGCCAGGTGCCCGTGCTAGCGGGGTTTAGCGACCCGCGGCGGCGCGCAGGGCGTCGGCGCGGTCCGTGCGCTCCCAGGAGAAGTCCGGCTCGGTGCGGCCGAAGTGGCCGTAGGCGGCGGTCTGGGAGTAGATCGGGCGGAGCAGGTCCAGGCTGTTGATGTAGGCGCGCGGGCGCAGGTCGAAGACCTCCGTGACCGCGTCCTGGATCTTCTCGACCGGCACCGTCTCGGTGCCGAAACACTCCACGAACAGGCCAACTGGCTTGGCCTTGCCGATCGCGTACGCGACCTGGGTCTCGCAGCGGTCCGCCAGCCCGGCGGCCACCACGTTCTTCGCCACCCAGCGCATGGCGTAAGCCGCACTGCGGTCGACCTTCGACGGGTCCTTGCCGGAGAACGCGCCGCCGCCGTGCCGGGCCATGCCGCCGTAGGTGTCGATGATGATCTTCCGGCCGGTCAGGCCCGCGTCACCCATGGGGCCGCCGATCTCGAACCGGCCCGTCGGGTTCACCAGCAGGCGGTAGCCCGTCGTGTCGATCTCGAACTCGCCGAGGACCGGGTCGACGACGTAGTCCTTGATATCCGGGGAGAGCAGTTCCTTGAGGTTGATGTCCGGCGCGTGCTGGCTGGACACGACTACCGTGTCGAGCCGCACCGGCTTGCCGTCCACGTACTCGATTGTGACCTGCGTCTTGCCGTCCGGCCGCAGGTACGGGACCGCACCGGTGCGCCGCACCTCCGACAGCTTGCGCGCGAGGCGGTGCGCCATCGTGATCGGCAGCGGCATCAGTTCCGGCGTCTCGCGGCAGGCGTAGCCGAACATGAGGCCCTGGTCGCCGGCGCCCTGCCGGTCGTAGTCCTCTGTGCCCTCGCCCTCGCGGAACTCGAACGCGTCAGTCACGCCCTGGTTGATGTCCGGCGACTGCGAGCCAATCGACACCGACACGCCGCAGGAGGCGCCGTCGTACCCCTTGGCCGACGAGTCATAGCCGATCTGCAGGATTTTCTCCCGGATGATCCCGGGGATGTCCACGTACGTCTTCGTAGTGACCTCGCCCGCCACATGGACCTGACCCGTGGTGATCATCGTCTCCACCGCGACATGGCTGTCGGGGTCGTCCTTGATCATGGCGTCGAGGATGGCGTCGCTGATCTGGTCGGCCATCTTGTCAGGATGACCTTCGGTAACCGACTCCGAGGTAAACAGCCGTCGGGCCACGTTGCACTCCGTCCATATAGTCCAGTGACTCGGGAGAGTTTATCCGCACACGCTAAACGATGGCGAAAGCGGCTACTTGATACGCGCCGCGACTAGGTCCCAGACGGCGTTCGCGAGACCATCCTTGCTCTGGCGCGGCACCGGCGTGCGCGAGCCGTCGGCTCCGAACACGACCGCCTCGTTGTCGTCTGTGCCGAACCCAAGTCCGTTCCCCACCTGATTCACGACCAGCAGGTCGCAGCGCTTGCGCGCCAGCTTGGCACGCGCGGCGTCCTCGTCCAGGTCGGTCTCCGCCGCGAACCCGGCGATCACCTGCCCGGCCGGGCCATGCTCCTCCCGGCGCGCGCACAGGCTGACGAGGATGTCCGGGTTCTCGGCCAGGACGATCGGCTCGGGCAGGCCGCCGTCCTTCTTGATCTTGGCGTCGCTGCGCGTCACCGGGCGAAAGTCGGCGACCGCGGCCGTCATCACGATCGCGTCAGCGGACGGCGCCTCGGCGAGCATCGCGGCGTGCATCTCCCGCGCCGACACGACCTGGATGACCTTCGCGCCCGCCGGCTCCGGCAACTCAACGTTGGCGGCAACGATCGTCACCTCCGCGCCCCGGGCGAGCGCCGTGCGGGCGAACGCATAGCCCTGCCGGCCGGTCGACCAGTTGCCGAGGAAGCGGACCGGGTCGAGCTCCTCCCGAGTACCCCCGGCCGACACGAGGATGCGGCGCAAAGCGAGGGCGGGACCCTGGGACGTGCGGGCAGAAAGAATGTGCTGCGCGATGTCGAACAGCGCCGCGGGATCCGGCAGCCGCCCGGCGCCACTGTCCTTGCCCGTCAGCCTGCCGACCGCCGGGTCGACGACGATCGTGCCCCGCTCGCGGAGCGTCACCACGTTGGCGCGTGTCGCCGGGTGCTCCCACATCTCGGTGTGCATCGCGGGGGCGAACATCACCGGGCAGCGCGCGGTCAGCAGCGTGGCGCCCAGCAGATCGGGCGCCATTCCAGCGGCGGTACGTGCCAGGAGGTCAGCGGTGGCAGGCGCCACGATGATCAGGTCCGCGCTCTGGCCCAGGCGTACGTGCGGAACCTCATCAACGCTCGTCCACACGTCGGTCGCCACGGGCTCGCCGCTCAGCGCCTCCCAGGTCGCCGCGCCGACGAAACGCAGCGCGTCCGGCGTCGGGATGACCCGTACGGCGTGACCGGACTCTTTTAGCAGGCGCAGCAGCTCGCAGGACTTGTACGCGGCGATGCCGGCGCCGACGCCGAGAATGACGCGCGCCATAGGTGCTCGAGTTCTTAGCCGGGAACCGGGGAAGCGCTACTGCGCGGCGTCGGTGCGCTCGACGTTCAGCAGGCGCTCGTTCGCCTCGCGCAGCGCGATCGACAGCGGCTTCTCCTGAACGCGGGTCTCCACCAGCGGGCCCACGTACTCAAGCAGGCCCTCACCGAGCTGCGAGTAGTAGGCGTTGATCTGGCGCGCGCGCTTCGCCGCCATGATCACGAGCTGATACTTGCTGTCCACGACCTCAAGCAGGTCATCGATCGGCGGGTTGATGATGCCGTCGGCAGCCGGGGTCAATGCCACGTGTGGTCTTCCTTACTCATAGTTGTTAATCAACGTTACCATCTGCCGGCAAACCTCCTCGACGGATGTGTTCACCAGCGTGACATCGAATTCGCCGGCGGCGGCGAGCTCTTCTTTCGCGGTGGCCAGCCGACGGTCGATCACCTCGGGCGGCTCGGTGCCGCGGCCGGTGAGCCGGCGGACCAGCTCTTCCCAGGACGGCGGCTCGAGGAACACCAGGAGCGCGTCCGGCATGGAGCGCCTTACCTGGCGCGCGCCGACGAGATCGATCTCTAGAAGGGTGGGCAATCCTTGCTCGATACGCCGCTGGACTGGTTCGCGCGGCGTCCCGTATTTGTTGCCCGCGAACTCCGCCCACTCGAGAAGTGCGCCGGCGGCCACCATCCGGTCAAACTCCACGCGGTCAACAAAATGGTATTCGCGCCCGTCCACTTCGCCCGGGCGGGGGCGCCGAGTTGTTACTGAAACGGAAATCCAGATCTGCGGGCTGTGGCGGCGAAGTTCGGCGACAACCGTGCTCTTCCCGACCCCGGAAGGGCCGGAGAGCACGGTCAGTCGCGAATGCCGCACAACACGCGCCGCGGGCGCGCCGGCGTTAGCCGGCGCGCCGCCCCCCGCGGCCACAGCCTGGCGCGCGTTACCGCCGGGCGAGACGACCATGTCCTCGTACCCGCCCGCGACGGTGCACTAGCTCAGAGGTCCGCACCGAACTCCTGCTCAAGAGCGGCACGCTGGTTAGCGCCCAGGCCGCGCACGCGGCGGGAGTCCGCGATGCCGAGGCGCTCCATGATCTGCTTGGCGCGGACCTTGCCCACGCCCGGGAGCGACTCAAGCAGAGCCGATACCTTCATCTTGCCAATCACGTCGTCGGTGGAACCGTCCTTGATGACTTCAGACAGGGTCACCGCGCCGCGCTTGAGGCGATTCTTTACCTCAGCGCGTTCCTTGCGCGCTATGGCGGCCTTCTCCAAAGCCGCTGCGCGCTGTTCGGGAGTGAGGGGAGGAAGAGCCACTCGGGGTCACCTCGGGTTTCGTCGTAAAAAGGTTGGACGGGAGGGGAAACTAGCGAGTCAAGCACCCTTTCGGCAACGCGAACCTCCGTTTATGTCATCACAAATTTAAATATATTACTCTATGTGTTCATTTACTTACTTAACGCAGTCATCCGCAGGTCCCAGAGTCCCATCGGGCTCTCGCTCTGTGAGAGAGACGATCCGCGCGCTCGCGGCGTTCCGGCCGCCCCGCGTCCCCGCCTTGCCCTGCAACAGGCCCCTTGTCCTCGTCCGGCCACAGCCGCAGCGTCGCCGATTCTCTCAGCGGTGAGCCCGGAACCGCCGCGACGGGCTCCGCACCGCGGGCCGCTCGCCGGCTTCAGGCATGCCGAACCGAGGCGTCGCCCCCTTCGCGGCGCGTCTTTAACCATACACGCCACAAAGTCAGCCCGGCGGGAGAGATCGAAGATACATTCCCCCGCCGGAAAGTCCGCCCGCCCGGAAGGTCCTGCTTGCCTAAAAGGCCCCAGATGCCGCGCGTACGGCCCGCACAGCCGCCGCCCGCGCCCGGAAACGCCCGCGAGGACATTGATCACGTTCACTACGCCGGGACGCCCGGAGGGCCGCTTAACGCCGCGAATGCCGTCGGCCACGGCCGCCGGAATCCGCCCCGCCCGTATCGCGAGTTTCACGCGTGTCGCGTGAGCCGCGCCCGTCAAGCACGGCTTGCGCGCCGCCTCGGCCGTCCGACGCCACGGGGGGCGCGGCGGCTCGGGGCGGAACCACCGCTCGGATGATGTCGGCCCCAGCCGTGACGCGGAATGTGATGTGTCGGACAAAATGAATTTTCTTCCAATAAGCAGGGACGCTCGCCGCTTGTCTTCCCTTGGTCGGACATTTTACCCAGCGCAGCGTCTTCATCACACCACTGCCCGTAATTCTGAAAGCTTGCACACGCCGGCAACGCGATTCGCTGACGCGCGGCACACACTTCAGGCGACGGGCGCGTCTCGTGTGGCGACCGTGCCGAGAGATCCGGTGGCCCCGGAGGTCTCCGTCCCGAAGCATCCGGCGGATCGACAGCAAGCCGGCGACAATGCGCCATAACGTCCCATGGCCGCCGCTAATAAGTCATTAGCGTGATTCTCAGGCGGCAATGCGGACTCACTGGAAACAAGAAACAATTCTGGGCAGGACCGCGCCCGCCCGCGCGCCCGCCCCGCCCCGCCCCGCCCCGCCCGAAGATCATGGGTCAAAGACGCCTGGGCGCCGTTTCAGCGCGAAATGCATGCCAGATTTATCCCGGCATATCCGGTCAACCGGAGCATTTCGGGATACCCATACCAGGGTATCAGTTTCATGATCGCGGGTCGAAAGTAGCAGCATTTGGCACTGGTGACCCATGATCACGCCAGTGGCGCCATCCGGGCGCGTCCGGGGCTGAGCAGGCACCGGATATACGCTGACATATCACGGCACTGAGGTCGGCGGCGGAGGCCTTAGCGTGCCCTCTGGCACCAACGACCCATGAATCCGGCCCAGTCTCAGGCGTAAGGAGGCGTGCGGGGTCACCGTGACTTGCGGCGGCAGGTCCCGCCGCTGGCCAGTGATGACCGGTCCCGCGGCGTGGCCAGTGATGACCGGTCCTGGTGCGGCTCAGCCTGCGGTGTGGCCAGTGATGACCGGTCCCGCGGCATGGTCAAGGATGACCGGCCCTGGGGCGGCTCAGCGACGGCAGGTCCCGCGGCGTGGTCGGCCTGCGGCGGCGCAGCCTACGGCGTGCTCAACCGCGCGAAAGAGCCGGTTGCGGCGGGCCGGGCCGGGGCGGCGCGGCGGAGGGAGGCCGCGACGGCGGCGGCCGCGGCGCCCGGATCGGGGGCACGCGTGATCGGGCGCCCGATGACCAGGAGGTCGGCGCCCGCGCGGATGGCTTCCTCCGGGGTCGCCACGCGGGCCTGATCGTGCAGGTCCGAGCCCGCCGGGCGGACACCGGGGGTGATCAGGGTGACGTCCGGGCCGACCTCGGCGCGGACGGCGGCGACCTCGCGCGGTGAGCACACCAGGCCACGGGCGCCGGCCCCGACCGCCAGCGCCGACATGCGCCGCACCACGTCGTCGACGGGGCCCGGCATGCCCATGGCGGACAGGTCGGCCTCGCTCAGCGATGTGAGCACGGTCACCGCGGCGACGGTCGTGCCGGGCGCCGATTCCACGGCAGCGCGCACCACGTCCGCTCCCGCGGAGGCGTGGACGGTCAGGATCTCCGGCCGCAGCCGCGACACGGCACGAGCCGCGCCCGCCACCGTCGCCGGGATGTCGTGCAGCTTAAGATCCAGGAAAACCTGCACGCCGCTCGCGCCGCGGACCGTCGCCACGACGTCGGGACCGTACCGAAGATAAAGCTCAAGGCCAATCTTGACCGTCGACACGTGCGGTGTGACGGCCGCTGCCCAGCGCGCCGCCGTGTCCAGGTCTGGGGCGTCGAGCGCGACCGCCACTGGTGCTGGCCTTTGCACGACAGTCTCCTCTCTCCGCGTCTGACTACACTCCGTGAGCGCTATGTAACGCCCAACTCTGGCGTTCCGCAGCGTACCCGGCAGGTTGATGAGCCCGCCCGATGATGTCTGACACCCGGTCCACCCCGCGGGCGACGAGTTCTTCCTCCAATTCCCGCTGGACGCGCGTGCATGCAGACGGATCGTGAAAAAGAACGGTTCCCACCGCCACCAGGGATGCGCCGGCCAGCAGGAATTCCAGCGCGTCGCGGCCGGTCCTGATGCCGCCCATGCCGATCAGCGGGACGTCGGGCAGTGCTTCGCGCACCTGCCACACGCACCGCACCGCGACCGGGCGCACCGCCGGGCCGGACACTCCGCCGGACAGGCCTGCCAGGACGGGCCGGAAGGTCACCGGGTCGATCGCCATGCCGGGAATCGTGTTGATCAGGGATAGTCCGTCCGCGCCCGCTGCCACGCACGCCTTCGCCACGGCGACGATGTCGGTGACTTCCGGTGAGAGCTTCGCGAAGACCGGGATGTCGTAGCGCGCGCTGCCCCGCACCGCGGCGACCACGGCGCCCGCGGCGGTCTCGTCGAGCGCGAACGGGCGGCCCGCCGCCGACGCGTCCGGGCACCCGAGGTTCACCTCCAGGGCAGTCACCCCGGCGGCGTCCGACAGCCGCGACGCCAGTTCGCCGTACTCCCGGGCGGAATGCCCGGCGACGCTCACGAACGTGCGCGCGCCCCGCGACAGCAGCCAGGGCAGGTCACGCTGGAGGAAGCCGTCGAGGCCGGGGCCCTGCAGGCCCACCGACGACAGCAGTCCGCTCGGCGTCTCCGCCAGCCGGGGGGCCGGGTTCCCGGCGCGGGGCTCGAGCGTCACGGACTTGGTGGTCACCGCGCCGATCCGGGCGACGTCGGTGAACTGGGCCAGTTCCCGGCCGGTGCCCGCGCACCCGGCCGCGGTGAGCACGGGGCTGGGCAGGTCCAGGTGCCCGACCCGGGTCCGCAGGTCAGCTGGCATTCGACCGCTCCTCCGGCGCGCCGCGCCCGCCCGCGCTGCCCGCCCCGCCACCGGCGACACCGCCGCGCGGTTTCCAGCCCGGCGCGCCGAGCGCGTCGAACGGGATCGTGCCGACGTCGTCCCAGCGGACCAGGTCCCCGCGGAACACCGGTCCGTCCACGCACGCCCGCACCATCCGGGTGATCCCGTCGTTCCCGACCACGGGGAGCACGCACCCGGCGCACAGCCCGGTGCCGCAGGTCATCACGGGGTCGGACACGAGCGCCTGCACCGGCAGCGAGTACCGCGCGGCCAGCGCGCACACAGAACGCAGCACGGGCAGCGGTGCCGACGCGTAGATCACGTCCGTGCGCGCCTGCTGCATGACGGTCGGCAGCATGTCCACCACCGAGCCGCGCGAGCCGAGCGACCCGTCGGTGGTCGCGACGGACGCCGAGCGTCCGGTGCGGCGCGCGGTCAGCGCCCCGAACACCCGGTCCGCGCTCTCCGCGCCCAGCAGGAAGTCAGCCGGGCAGGCGCGGTCGGCCAGCCGGGCCGCGAGCGCGAACAGCGGGGCGGCGCCCGCGCCGACGCCGACGAGCAGGCATGAGACCGGATCGCGCGGCACGGGGAAGGGCCGCCCCAAGGGGCCGACGATGTCGAGCACGTCCCGCGACCGGCAGTCGGCCAGCCACTGGGTCCCCGGCTCCCGCGGCAGGAAGACAAACTCCACCGTCCCGCCGTGGTCCGGGCGCACATCGTGCACGGAGAACACGCGGCGCGCCAGCGTTGACGACGTGGGGCCGCCGACGGCGATCGCGATGAACTGGCCCGGCCGGAACCGCGTGGCGATGGCCGGGGCGACCACGGTCATCGCCACGAACGCGTCAACCCGGCGCACGGTGAGCACCGTTCCGCGCACCTGAACCGGTGCCACCCCGCCCTCCCGGTTTTGCTGGCCCTGCTGAACCTCTGCCATTCACTCCCTACAGCCCTAGTACCGCCGCACCATCCCATGCGGCGGGAACCGCGACCACGCCCCGGTCATCCGCGCATCCCGGCAGCGTGCTCCTGGAGGGAGCGGACCCCGACGTCGCCGCGGATCGTCGCCTCGATGCCCTGCACGGCGGCGGCCAGGCCGGATACCGTCGTCACGCACGGCACGCCGCGGCGAACCGCGGCCGTCCTGATCTCATACCCGTCCAGCCGCGCCGAAGCCGCCGACGGGCTGCCGAAAGGTGTGTTCACGATCAGGTCTACCTCACCGTCCAGGATTCGCGTAACGACGGTTGGCTCGCCGTCCGCGCCCGGACCGTCACTGTGCTTTCGCACGATCTTGGCACGAACACCGTTTCTGCGCAGTACCTCCGCGGTCCCGAATGTCGCCCAGATCTCGAAGCCCAGGTCCGCGAGCCGCTTGACCGGGAACACCATGGCCCGCTTGTCGCGGTTGGCGATGGACACGAAGGCCCGGCCCTTGACCGGCAGCGAGCCGTACACCGCCTCCTGCGACTTGGCGTACGCCGTGCCGAAGTTCGTGTCGATGCCCATGACCTCGCCGGTGGACCGCATCTCCGGCCCGAGCACGGTGTCCACCCCGGCGCCGGACGGGTCACGGAACCGCCCGAACGGCAGCACCGCCTCCTTCACCGCCACCGGGGCCTCAAGCGGCAGCGAGCCGCCGTCCCCCGACGCCGGCAGGACGCCCGAGGAGCGCAGCTCCCTGATCGAGGACCCCATCATCACCAGCGCGGCCGCCTTGGCCAGCGGTACGGCCGTCGCCTTCGACACGAACGGGACCGTCCGCGACGCGCGCGGGTTCGCCTCGAGCACGTACAGCACTCCCCCGGCCAGTGCGTACTGCACGTTCACCAGGCCGCGCACGCCCACGCCCCGCGCGATCGCGAGGGTCGCCGCGCGGATCGCCTCGATGTCCGCGTGCCCGAGGGTGATCGGGGGCAGCGCGCACGCCGAGTCACCGGAGTGGATGCCGGCCTCCTCGATGTGCTCCATCACGCCGCCGAGGTACAGCTCGGACCCGTCGTACAGGCCGTCGACGTCGATCTCGATGGCGTCGTCGAGGAACCGGTCGATCAGGACGGGGTTGTCCGGGCGCGCGGCGGTCGCCCGCGACACGTAGGCCCGCAGGGTCGGCTCGTCGTACACGATCTCCATCCCCCGCCCACCGAGCACGTACGACGGCCGGACGAGCACCGGGTAGCCGATCTCGGCCGCCGCCGCGGCCGCCTCGTCGGCCGACAGCGCGACCTCGCCGCGCGGCGCGGTCAGCTCCGCCGCCGCCAGGACGGCCGCGAACTCGCCGCGGTCCTCGGCGGCGTGAATGGCGGACGGAGACGTGCCCACGATCGGGATCCCCGCCTCCTCCAGCGCCCGTGCCAGGCCCAGCGGTGTCTGCCCGCCGAGCTGCACGATCACGCCCGCGACCGGTCCGGCCGCCTGCTCGGCGTGCACGACCTCAAGCACGTCCTCCAGGGTCAGCGGCTCGAAGTACAGCCGGGACGAGGTGTCGTAGTCGGTGGAGACCGTCTCGGGGTTGCAGTTGACCATCACGGTCTCGTAGCCCGCCGCGCGCAGCGCGAACGACGCGTGCACACACGCGTAGTCGAACTCGATGCCCTGGCCGATGCGGTTCGGGCCGCTGCCGAGGATGATCACCTTCGGCGTGTCGCCGCCCGGCACCTCCGTACCCTCGTCGTAGGACGAGTACAGGTACGGCGTGCGCGCCGCGAACTCGGCCGCGCAGGTGTCGACCGCGTGGTACACCGGGCGCACGCCCAGGGAGTGCCGCAGCTCCCGCACCTGGACCGGCGTAAGGTCGCGCAGCTGCGCGATGGCGGTGTCGGAGAACCCGGCGGCCTTGACGTCACGGAGCAGAGGTTCGGTTAGTGACGGGGCACCCTGGATCGTGATGGAAAGTTCGCGGATGAGCGCCAGCTGATCGACGAACCATGGGTCGATACCGGTAGCGGTGACCACCTGCGCCGGGGTCGCTCCGGCGCGCAGCGCTTGGAGCATGGTGTTCAGTCGGCCGTCGTGCGGCATGCGGCACCGCGCCAGCAGCGCCTCCGCGTCGCTTTCGGCGGTGGTGAAGCTGAACGATCCATGGTTACTCTCCAGCGACCGCAACGCCTTCTGCAGCGCTTCGGCGAAGGACCGCCCCATCGCCATGGCCTCGCCCACCGACTTCATGTGCGTGGTGAGCGTGGGATCGGCGCCGGGGAACTTCTCGAACGCGAACCTCGGCACCTTGACCACGACGTAGTCGAGGGCAGGCTCGAACGAGGCCGGCGTCTGGCCGGTGATGTCGTTCGGGATCTCGTCCAGCGTGTAGCCGATGGCGAGCTTGGTCGCGATCTTGGCGATCGGGAAGCCGGTCGCCTTGGACGCGAGGGCGCTGCTCCTGGACACGCGCGGGTTCATCTCGATGACGACGATGCGGCCGGTCTTCGGGTTGACCGCGAACTGGATGTTGCAGCCGCCGGTGTCGACGCCGACCGCGCGGATGATCTGGATCGCCACGTCGCGCATGTGCTGGTACTCGCGGTCGGTCAGCGTCATCGCGGGGGCGCACGTGACGGAGTCGCCGGTGTGCACGCCCATCGGGTCGATGTTCTCGATCGAGCAGACGATCACGACGTTGTCGTTCCGGTCGCGCATCAGCTCGAGCTCGAACTCCTTCCAGCCGATGATCGACTCCTCGAGGAGGACCTCGGTGGTCGGGCTGGCGTCCAGGCCCGCGCCCGCGATCTTCTTCAGGTCCTCCTCGTCGTAGGCGATGCCGGAGCCGAGGCCGCCGAGGGTAAAGCTGGGGCGCACGACGACCGGGTAGCCGAGCTCGCCGGTGGCTTCCTGGCACTCCCTGAGTGAGTGGCAGATCAGGCTCTTCGGGACTTCGGCGCCGAGACCGATGACGATGTCCTTGAAGGCCTCGCGGTCCTCGCAGGCCTCGATCGCGCCGGTGTCGGCCCCGATGAGCTCGACGTTGTACTTCTTCAGGATGCCGTTCTCGTGCAGCGCCATCGCGGCGTTGAGCGCGGTCTGCCCGCCCAGGGTGGGCAGCAGCGCGTCCGGGCGCTCCTTCGCGATTACCTTCTCGAGCATCTCGGTCGTAATCGGCTCGACGTAGGTCGCGTCCGCGAACTCCGGGTCGGTCATGATCGTCGCCGGGTTGGAGTTCACCAGGCTGACCCGGATGCCCTCTGACTTGAGCACGCGGCACGCCTGGGTGCCGGAGTAGTCGAATTCGCACCCCTGCCCGATGACGATCGGGCCGGAGCCGATCACCAGGACCGATTCGAGGTCGTCGCGCTTTGGCATTACTTGCCCTCCCCGGCCATCAGGCCACAGAACTGGTCGAAGAGGTCCGTCGCGTCGTGCGGGCCGGGCGCTGCCTCGGGGTGGTACTGCACGGCGAAGACCGGGCGCTCGCGCAATCTGATGCCCTCGACGACGCCGTCGTTAAGGTTGACGTGGCTGACTTCCGCCTCGCCGAACGGGGTGTCGAAGGGCCTGCGGGCCCTGGAGGGGACGTGGGCCCACTCGGTGCTGGTGTTGCTGTTGCTGTTGGTGTTGCTGTTGCTGTTGGTGTTGCTGTTATCAGCGCCACCGTGGGCTTCACCCGGGAGGGCAGCGGCGAAACCGTGGTTGTGGCTGGTGATGTAGACGCGGCCGGTGGCCAGGTTCATCACCGGCTGGTTCACGCCGCGGTGCCCGTAACGCAGCTTGTAGGTGTCCAGGCCGAGCGCCCGGGACAGGATCTGGCTGCCGAAGCAGATGCCGAAGACGGGGACGTTCGCCGCCAGGACGCCGCGCATCGCGTCGACCGCATAGCCGGCGGCGGCCGGGTCCCCCGGGCCGTTGGAGAAGAACACGCCGTCCGGGCTGCCGTCGAGGATCTCCGCCGCGGTGGCCGTCGCGGGAACGACACGAACCTCGATCCCGCGCTGGGCCATGTTCCGCGGCGTGGCCGCCTTGATGCCCAGGTCGACGGCGGTCACCTTGTACTTCGTCCGCGTGCCCGCCGGGGGGCACACCGTGTACGCCTCGGGCGTGGTCACGACGCGCGCGAAGTCGGCGCCTGTCATGCCCGGGCTGGCGAGGACCTTCGCCAGCAGCTTGCCCGGATCCGGCTCGATAGTGGACACGACAGCGCGCATCGCGCCCTGCTCGCGAATGCGCATCGTCAGCGCGCGAGTACCGGGGATGGCGATGGCGGTGACGCCCTGCGCCTTGAGGTACTCGTCCAGGCCCGCGGTGGCCCGCCAGCTGGAGGTGATCCGGCTCGGCTCGCGCATGACGTAGCCGCTGACCCAGACGCGGCGCGACTCGGGGTCCTCGTCGTTGACGCCGGTGTTGCCGATGTGCGGTGCGGTCATCGCCACGATCTGGCCCGCGTACGAGGGGTCGGTGAGCGTCTCCTGGTAGCCGGTCATGCCGGTGTTAAAGACCATCTCGCCGAACGTCTCGCCCGGCGCGCCGTAGGCGGTGCCGCGCACGGTCGTGCCGTCCTCGAGGACGAGGAGTGCCTCACTCATGCCATCGCCTTTCCGTCGAGGACTGGTTTTCCGCCCAGGGCTGGTTTCCCGTCGAGGACTGTCGGCACGCCGCGCAGGAAGGTGGCGTGCACCTTGCCGGGCAGTTCCATGCCCCGGAACGGGCTGTTGCGGCTCTTGGACGCGTGGGCCGCCGGGTCGACGACCTCGCGGGAAGCGTCCGCGTCGTAGAGGGTGATGTTCGCCGGGCGGCCGGGGGCGATGGGGTGACCGTGGCCCGGGACGCGGCCGATTCTCGCGGGCCGGACCGACATGCGGTCGGCCACGCCCGCCCAGTCGAGCAGGCCGGTGTCCACCATGGCCAGCTGGACCACGCGCAGGGCGGTCTCCAGGCCGGTCATGCCCATGGCCGCTTCCGCCCACTCGGTCTCCTTGGCTTCGACCGGGTGCGGGGCATGGTCGGTGGCCACGGCGTCGATGGTGCCGTCCGCAAGGCCTTGCCGGAGCGCCTCGACGTCGCTCTTGGTGCGCAGCGGCGGGTTGACCTTGAAGAAGGTGTCGTAGTTCTCGGCGAGGTCGTCGGTGAGGAGCAGGTGGTGGGGCGTGACCTCGGCCGTGACCTGCCAGCCCTTCGACTTGGCCCAGCGGATGATCTCCACGCTGCCGGCCGTGGAGACGTGGCAGACATGGAGCCGGGACCCGGTGTGGGCAGCGAGGAGGCAATCACGCGCGATGATCGCCTCCTCGGCGGCCGCGGGCCAGCCCGCCAGGCCGAGCCGGCTGGCGACCTCGCCCTCGTTCAGCTGCGCGCCCTCGGTGAGCCGAGGCTCCTGGGCGTGCTGGGCGATCACGCCGCCGAACGCCTTGACGTACTCCAGGGCCCGCCGCATCAGCAACGGGTCGGAGACGGAATGGCCGTCGTCGGAGAAGACCGTGACGCGCGCGGCGGAGTCGGCCATCGCGCCGAGCTCCGCCAGGTTCTTGCCGTTGAGCCCGATGGTGACCGCGCCCACCGGCCGCACATCCACGTAGCCGGCCTGCTGGCCGAGCCGCCAGACCTGCTCGACGACGCCGGCCGTGTCGGCGACGGGCTCGGTGTTGGCCATCGCGTGCACGGCGGTGAACCCGCCGAGCGCCGCGGCCCGGGTGCCGGTCTCCACGGTCTCGGCGTCCTCGCGGCCGGGCTCGCGCAGGTGCGTGTGCAGGTCGACCAGGCCGGGCAGCGCGATGAGTCCGGCGGCGTCGATCACCTGCGCGCCACCGGCGGTGAGGCTGTCGCCGACGCTGGTGATGACCCCGTCGGTGATGAGGATGTCCGCGGGGCGGCTAGCGCCGACGTCCGGGTCTTTCCCGGAATTCGCGGGGTTCGCTTCGTTCGCGGGGTTCGCTTCGTTCGCGGGGTTCGCTTCGTTAGCGACGGCGGCGATGCGGGCGCCCTTGATCAGGTATTGCGTGCTCACGAGTTCTCCTCCGCCCCGCCCAGGAGCAGGTACAGCACCGCCATGCGGACGGTGACTCCGTTGGCCACCTGCGCCACGATCGTCGACCGCGCGGAGTCCGCGACGTCGGCCGCGATCTCCACGCCGCGGTTCATCGGGCCAGGGTGCATGACGATCGCGTGCTCGGGCAGCAGCGCCATGCGGCCGGTGTCCAGCCCGTAGCGGCGGCGGTACTCGCGCACGCTCGGGAAGTACGCGGCGGTCATCCGTTCCTGCTGGACCCGCAGCATCATGATGACGTCGCTCTTGGAGAGCTCGGCGTCGAGGTCGTAGCTGATCTTGACCGGCCAGGTGCCGACCGCGAACGGCATGAGAGTGGGCGGGGCAACCAGCGTCACCTCGGCGCCCAGCGTGGTCAGCAGGAGCACGTTCGACCGGGCGACGCGGCTGTGCAGCACGTCCCCGACGATCGTGACCTGCACCCCGTCCAGGCCCGCGCCGCGCTCGTCCGGCCCGCGCAGGCGCTCCCGCATCGTGAACGCGTCGAGGAGCGCCTGCGTGGGATGCTCGTGGGTGCCGTCGCCCGCGTTGATCACGCTGCCGGAGACCCAGCCCGCGAGCCGGTGCGGCGCGCCCGAGGCGGGATGCCGGATGACGATGGCGTCGCTGCCCATCGCCTCCAGGGTCAGCGCCGTGTCCTTGAGGCTCTCCCCCTTGGCGACGCTCGACCCCTTGGCGGAGAAGTTGATCACGTCGGCGGACAGCCGTTTGGCGGCCGCCTCGAACGACGTCCGGGTGCGGGTGGAGTCCTCGTAGAAGAGATTCACGACCGTCCGGCCCCGCAGCGTTGGCAGTTTCCGTATCGGCCGGTCGCTGACACTAGCCAGTTCGGCGGCGGTGTCGAGGATGAGCACCGCTTCCTCGCGCGTCAGGTCCCCGGCCGAGATCAGGTGGCGGTTCACCGGGCGTTCCCTTCCGGGGTTTCCTGGGCCGCGTCGTCTGCGTTGTTCGCGCCGGCCGCGTTGTCCGCGCCCTCCGCGTTGTCCGGCTGAATGCGATCGCCTAGCAGCACGGAGTCCTCCCCGTCGGTCTCCGCCAGCAGCACGCGCACGACCTCGCGGTGCGCCGTCGGAAGGTTCTTGCCCACGTAGTCGGCGCGGATCGGCAGTTCCCGGTGGCCGCGATCGACGAGGACCGCGAGCTGGACGCTGCGCGGCCGGCCCAGGTCATTCAGCGCCTCGAGCGCGGCGCGGATGGTGCGGCCGGAGTACAGCACGTCGTCGACGAGCACGACGGTCTTGCCGTCGATGCCGTCTGGCGGGATCTCCGTGCGCTGCAGCGCGCGCGCCGGGCGCAGCCGCAGGTCATCGCGGTACATGGTCACGTCGAGCGAGCCGTGGGCGACGGGCTCCCCTTCGAATTCCGCGATCCGGCCGGCGAGCCTGCCGGCGAGCGGCACGCCCCGGGTGGGGATACCGAGCAAGACGACGTCCTCGCCGCCGTGATTCCGCTCCAGCACCTCATGAGCCACCCGGCTCAGCGCGCGGCGGATCTCCTCGGGGGTGAGAACTGCTTTCCAGCCCTGGTCTTTCCAGTGCGGGGGGTTGAAGTCCCGGGTCTGCGAACCACGGGCCGCCGAGTCCTGGCCGCCGGTTTCCGGCGAGTCACCCGGCACGGGTTTCATCGCGCACACCAGTCACGACCTCCTTTCCCGTCTCACGGGACGGTCCTTAAAGGATGCCTACGGCGATAACCGTATCAGCAGGGCCGCCGGCCGCCGTGAAGGAGCGGACGAGAGCCTGGACACACTGATAGCCCCACATAGTGATCGTGAAGACTGTGATTTACGTCACATTCGGCATACTGGGTCATAACGGTCAAGGGCCTTTCACGCCCTCCGGCGGCCCCGTCGCGAGCACGGGAAACCCGATTACATCGGGGGTTGCGACATCAATGCGGAGGGTACATAGCCGTTGGGGAAAGCAGGAACTGTTACTGGTCGAGTTCAACCAGTTTTTGCCATTCGGCTTGACCTTGTCGCCCTCGCCGCCTACCGTCACTGTGCGTAACCGTTACCGTAAGCGACGACTGGCCGGGAAACCGAGGAAAAATGCCATCTGAGTACGCCAAGACCCTGGGCGCGCGGCTGCGCGCCATTCGCACCCAGCAGGGGCTCTCACTTCACGGTGTCGAAGAGAAGTCCCGTGGTCGCTGGAAGGCCGTCGTCGTCGGGTCGTACGAGCGCGGCGACCGCTCGGTCACCGTTCAGAAGCTCGCCGAGCTAGCCGAGTTCTACGGCGTCCCGGTATCCGAACTCCTGCCCGGTGACGCCGCTCCCACGCCGATCGCGACCGCTCCTAAGCTCGTGATCGACCTTGAGCGCATGAACCAGCTGCCCAAGGAGAAGGTTGGCCCGCTCGCGCGGTACGTCGCCACTATCCAGGCGCAGCGCGGCGACTACAACGGCCGGGTTCTGTCGGTGCGGCACGAGGACCTGCGCTCGCTCGCGGTCATCTACGACAAGTCGCCCGCGGACCTCACCGAGGAGCTCATCAGCTGGGGCATCCTGGACGCCGACGCTCGCAGCACGACGATTGAGTCTTTCTGAGGCACACCCGCCGGCTGGCAGCAGCCACGGGGCAAGGCTAGCGCGCAGTCTCTTACTGACTACACGGATTCAAACCGCCCGTCCGGCATCCGCCGGGCGGGCGGTTTCAGCTTGCCGGGCGCAGCGGCAGCTGCAGCTGTCCATCCACGCCGAGCGCGTGCTCCGCCACGTTCAGGAAAGTCGTCGCGTCCCTGAGCAGTTCCTCGGCCTCGTGCGCCGGCACCGCCCGCACCAGGCCTGCTTCCGCCGCCGCCCGCTTGATCGCGCTCGCCGCGAAGAACGCGGCCCATTCGCTGAGCGCGGGCTCGACCTGGGGCAGGAGTTCCCATACGCTGCGCGGCCGCCTGCGACGCGTGCTGGTCCCCGGCTCACCGCGAGCGGCGACGATCGCGGCCGCCGCACGCAGCGCGGCCAGGTGCGCGCAGATGTAGCGGGTCCCCGGGTCGGCCTCGGCGGCCGCCTCCGCGAGACCGCGCCGGGCGGTTTCCAGCAGGCTCAGCACCGTCCCCGAGACACGGGGCCTGGGCCCGGTGAGCTCGCGGTCAGCGCCCCTGCTGGCGCGGGCCGGCACCTGCGTGCCAACCGCTGTCAGCGTGCTGGTCATAGCCTGTGCTCCTTACTCCTGTCACGTCACGAGTCCTGGTCGTCACGCACCGGGCTCGCCGGCCGGCCGCCGCCGTGCCCCTGCCTGCGCCCCGCCGTGTTCCCCGGGCCTGTTCCCAGCGTCTGTTCCCGCGTTCCGGTTCGCCACTTCTCTATTCGAACACAGGTTCACAGCTGCGTCTAGCCCTTTTTCGATCTTCATTCGAACAGTTTGGATGTCACGTTCGAAACTACCCGGGGGGTCTGACATTTTCGGGAGTCCGTTCAAACGCCCAGCTCACAAGCCACTCCGGGACACGGCGGTCCGTGTCCCGTAAGCTGACCCTGATGAGTCAGACCGTGACGTTCACCGAACTCGGGCCGGCCGAGTTCCGGCAGGCGATCAGCCAGTTCGTCGGCGTGTACGCGACCGCGATGAATCCCCCCGAGCGGATGCTCGCCGGGCGGGACCTGATCCTGGAGCGGCACGCCGCCAACCCGGGGTTCCGCGCGCTCGCCGCGATCGCGGGGAGCCGTCTCGTCGGCTTCACCTACGGCTTCCACGGGGTTCCGGGCCAGTGGTGGCATGACATGGTTGCCGGGGCGCTCGCCACCGTGCATGCGCCCGCGGGCAGCCCGGGCGCGGCCGCCTGGCTCGCCGACTCGTTCGAGGTCGCCGAACTGCACGTGGTGCCGGAGCACCAAGGCGCGGGGACCGGGCGCGCACTGCTGCTGCGGCTGACCTCCGGCCGCCCGGAGCACACCGCCGTCCTGTCGACTCAGGACACCGAGTCACGTGCCCGCCGCCTGTACCGCGACGTCGGCTTCACCGACCTGCTGACGGGATTCCGGTTCTCCGGCGGCGAGCCGCCCTACGCGGTGATGGGCGCGAGACTCCCGTTGCGCACGAGGCGACCGGCCCCGGAGGCCGCCGGACCAGTCGCGCCGGTCGTGCCGCCGAGGCCGAGCAGCTGGTAGATCTCCCGCGTCGCGCGGGACCAGTTGAGCGTATAGAAGTGCAGGCCGGGCGCCCCCTCGGCCAGCAGCCGCTCGCTGAGGGCCGCCGCGTAGGCGACCCCGATTTCGCGCAGCCCCGCCTTGTCCTTGCTGGCATCGGCCGCCCGCAGCTTCGCCAGCAGGTCCGGCGGCACCTTGCAGCCGCCCAGCTCGAGCGCGCGCTCCACGACACGCAGGCTCGTGACCGGCATGATGCCCGGGATGATCGGCACGTCGCACCCGCTGGCGCTGACCCGGTCCCGGAGACGGAGATAGTCCTCCGCGTAGAAGAACATCTGCGTCACCGCGAAGTCCGCGCCCGCGCGGCACTTGGCGATGAAGTTCCGCGTGTCTTCCTCCTCGTCGGCGGAGCGCGGGTGGAGCTCGGGGAACGCGGCGACCCCGACGCAGAAGTCGCCGGACGACTTCACCAGCCGGACCAGCTCGTCGGCGTGTGCCAGTCCCTGCGGGTGGGCCACCCAGTCGGCGTTCGGGTCGCCCGGCGGGTCACCGCGCAGCGCCAGCACGTTGCGCACGCCAACGTCCGCGTACGCGCCGATCACGTTGCGGAGTTCGGCGACGGAGTGGCTGACCGCGGTCAGGTGGCCGACCGGGGTGAGCGACGTCTGCTCGGCGATGCGCCCGGTCACGCGGACCGTGCGGTCCCGCGTGGAGCCGCCCGCGCCGTACGTCACCGACACGAACGTCGGATTCAGCGGTTCAAGCTGCCGGATCGCGTGCCAGAGCTGCTGCTCCGCGGCCTCGTTCTTGGGCGGCATGAACTCGAACGAGAACGACTTCCCGCCCGACTTCAGCAGTTCGGAGATCCGCCGGGCGCGGGGCAGCGGCTTGCGCGGCACGGGCGAGGCTTGCTGGCGGCCTGAGGCGTTACGCGGACGTGGCGGCATGTGGCACAGCATAACTCGCGAACCCGAATTATGTGATCCCACCACAAGCCACTTTTTTTTACGGAGGAAGGGGCCAGCCGGCTCGATCCTTGAAACCGGCTCGGCAGATCAGCGAACCGGGCTGGACGGCCCGTTCGCAGAGAACGTGCCCGCCGCGCATAGCGCGGCGGGCTGCGGATATTGCGGTCTGTAAGAACGCCAGCGCTTGCGCGCGCCGGTTCACTTCGGTACCCCGGTGCTTGTAGAGCGCCTCGATCGGCGTACCCGGAAGCGTCTCATCGGCCGTGAACAGCCAGCGGAGCGCTTCCTCGTCGTCGAACCCGCAGTCGAACAGCACGGTGAGCGTGCCGTTCAGTCCCTTGACGACCTGCGGTCCGTCAAGGAAGGCCGCCGGCACGCACCGCTCCCCGCCAGGGCGGTTCACGGCGACGAGCTTGCGGTCGCGGAGGAGTTGCTTTACTCGGCTGATCGGGATGTCAAGTCGTCCGGCTACGTCAGGAAGTGACAGCCATTCGCCGACGAGAGTGTCGGTCACGAGGTCTATCTGTGCCACGACACCAATCTGCCACGTCCCCGGGCCTCCCAAACCTGAAACATCGATTACCGGATCGACGTCTCGCCGTTACGCCGTTTCCGCTTGCCGTTTCGCACCGGTTTAGCCGCGGCCCGCAGGCCCGCCCTCGGCCCGGGCGCGCAGGCCCGCCAGCTCGTACTGCCAGCCGCCGGTGTTGCCCTTCCACTCGTCCTCGCGCACCGCCTCGGGCAGGTCCAGCGCGGTGAAACCGCTCTCCATCACGGTCACGCCGATCTCGTCGCCGACCGGCCTGACGTAGAACTCCACCAGGGTGGACCGCCCCGGGGCGGGCGCGGCGCCGCCATGCGCGCTCGCCCAGCGAAACGAGATGTAGTTCTGCGGTTCCACCCGCACGACGTCCACCACGTAAGGCCGATGGTCGCCGTGGTAGGCGACGGCCATCCGGCCGGGCCCGCCGGCCGGCTCCGTCCGCGATCCCGGCAGCCACCAGCCAGGCCGGGAGACGAGCTGCCACACATTCTGCTGACTCGCCTTGATCGTGATCCGCTCTTCGATGCGGTCTTCCATGACTCCGCGCCTTTCCTACTGGCCTGTGCTCCGGTCGGGCGTTGCTAGGCTGCCGCGTCCTTGACCGCGATATCGGGGTCGGCGACGCGATCGGCGTCGACGAGGGCGCGGGCGGCGATCAGCCTGCGGCCCTGCACCATGTCCCGGGGACGCCCCACCGCCAGGACCGCCGTCAGGCGCGCGCCGTCCAGCCAGCAGGCCGACCATCGCTCGCCGGCCGGGTCGCCGCGCCAGACGAGCCGGTCTCCTCCCCCGTGGTGGCCGACGTACTGGACCATCCGGCCGAACTGCTCGGACCAGAAGTACGGCACCGGGTCGTACTCTTCGTCGCCGCCGAGGACGTTGGCGGCCGCCACCCCGGGCGCGTGCAGCGCGGCGTCCCAGTGCTCGATCCGCATCCGCGTCCCGAACAACCGCGACCAGAACGACGCGCAGTCTCCCGCCGCGAACACCCCCGGCAGCGAGGCGCGCAGCCCGGCGTCCACGACGACGCCGTCGCCGAGCAGCACCCCCGAACCCGCCAGCCAGCCCACCGCGGGACGCACGCCGACGGCGGTGACGACCTCGTCGCCGGGCAGCCATTCCCCGCCCGCCAGCGCGAGGCCGCCCGGCTCGACGGACTCAACTGCCACCCCGGTGCGCAGGCTGACCCCGGCGGCCTCGTACCACGCGGCCGTGCGCGCCCCGATCTCTGTGCCGAGCGCCCCGGCCAGGGGCGTGGGACCGGCCTCAACGACGGTGACCGCGCAACCGGCCGCGGCCGCCGCGGTGGCCAGTTCCGCGCCGATCCACCCCGCCCCGATGATGGCCAGCCGCAGTCCGGGCCGCAGGAGTGCGCGCAGGGCGAGCGCGTCATCGTAGGTCCGCAGGAACCGCTGCGGCCCCGGGCCGGGCAGCGCGATCGGCACGGCGCCGGTCGTGATCACCAAGCGGTCAAATGCGTATTTATCGTGATTAGTCGTCACCACACCGTCGGACAGCCCGGTCGCGGCCTCAGCTGGCCGGAAGTCAACGTCCAGCGCCCCGAAATCCGCCTTCAGCGAAGGATCCACCGCCTCGGGAAGCCCGGCCTCGGGAAGCCCGGCCCCGGGAAGCCCGGCCCCGGGAAGACCAGCCTCCGGAAGCACGGGCCCGGGCTCGGTCAGCACCTTCTTCGACAGCGGCGGGCGGTCGTACGGCGGGCGTTTCTCCTCGCCGAGCAGCGTGATCCGACCCGGATAACCACGCTCGCGCAAGGACATGACCGTGCGCAGTCCAGCGAGGCCGGCGCCAGTCACCACCGTTCGTTCAGGGTAGGTCACGGGGTTTAAGCCTAGGGGACGAGGACAGCGAGGCCTGACAATATGATTAACGCGGCAATAAGGGGCGAAGAGGGCCGTAAAATCTAAGCTGATGGAATCTGCTCTCGCGGACGTACTGATCGGCCGGGTGCTCGACGGCCGTTACCTGGTCCGTTCCCGCATCGCACACGGCGGCATGGCCACCGTGTACCTCGGCACCGACGTCCGGCTCGACCGGCAGGTGGCGCTCAAGGTCATGCACGCGGAACTGGCGAGGGACGCCGACTTCGTCAACAGGTTCATCGGCGAGGCCAAGTCCGTCGCCCGCTTGTCCCACCCCAACATCGTGGCGGTCTTCGACCAGGGTGCCGACGGCCAGTTCCTGTACCTGGCCATGGAGTACGTGCCCGGGCGCACGCTGCGCGACCTGCTGCGGGAGCGCGGCTGGGTTCCCTACTCCAATGCCCTGGACATCATGGACCCGATCCTCTCCGGGCTGGCGGCCGCGCACCGGGCCGGGTTCGTGCACCGTGACGTCAAGCCCGAGAACGTGCTGCTGACGGGGGACGGCCGGGTCAAGGTAGTGGACTTCGGCCTGGCGCGGGCCTCGGCGACGTCGGGGCAGACGCGCGTGGGCCAGATCATCGGGACGGTCGCCTACATAGCGCCCGAGCAGGTCACCGGCGGCACCACCGACTTCCGCACCGACGTGTACGCGGCCGGGATCATGCTGTTCGAGATGCTCACCGGACGGCAGCCGCACACGGGCGAGTCGCCGCTCGCCGTCGCCTACAAGCATGTCAACGAGGAAGTGCCACCGCCGTCGGTGTTCGTGCCCGGCCTGCCGCGCGCGGTCGACGACCTGGTCCGTGCCGCGACGAGCCGCGATCCGGGCCAGCGCCCCGCCGACGCCGACTCGTTCCTGCAGGCCGCGCGCTCGGTGCGCGCGGGCAGAGCCGCGGTGATCAGCAGTGCGGCGGTCACGGCCGCGCAGCCGGTCTGGCACGACGGTTTCGATTCGCCAAACGATCCAGCGGTTCCCGCCCTGCCCGCTCCAACGGACGACGGTGCCGGGAACGCATCCCACACGATGGTGGTCAGCAACGGGTACCTGCCCGACACCTACGGCGGACCTGGTTACGGCTCACAGTATGACCACCACGAGCCGTTCCTGCAGCGATGGCTGTTCAGCAAGCGGCTCGGCATCGTCTTGGCCGGCCTCCTCGTGGTCGGCGCCGCCGGCCTGGGCAGCTGGTACATCGTGTCCGGGCGGTACGCGGCGCTGCCTTCGGTGACCGGCCTGCCCGAGGGCAAGGCGATCTCGATGCTGCGGGCCGACGGGTTCGCCGCCGATGTGTCGGGCTCGCCGGTGACCGACAACAGTCTCGCCAAGGGCGACGTGATCAGCACGTCGCCGTCCGGCCGGGCCGTGAAGGGCGCGAAGATCGCGCTCACGATCTCCGCCGGGCCGCGCATGGTCACCGTCCCGCCGATTACGGGCCAGACGTCCGTGTCCGGCGCCGAGGCAGTGCTCCAGAAGCAGGGCCTTTCGGTCTCCGGGACCACGAACAAGGTCGCGTCCACCTCGCTGGCCGTCGGCGCCATCGCGGGCACGACGCCAGCCGCGGGCACCTCGTGGCCGGTGACCAAACCCGTGTCCATCAACGTCGTCGCGGGCTTCCCGATGCCCAGCCTGGTCCAGCAGAACATCAACGGCGTGCAGGGCTGGGCTAGCCAGAACAGCATCACCCTGAACCAGCAGCAGGTATCCAACAGCGCCGCGGCTGGCACGATCATCGCCCAGTCGGTCCCCGAGAACGCGCCCGTGGCCCCGGGCAGCACCGTGACCGTCCAGGTCTCCAGCGGCCCGCCCGAGGTCCAGATCCCAAGCGGCCTGACGGGCCAGTCGTTCAACCAGGTGCAGCAGACCCTGACGGGCCTGGGCTTCCAGGTGACTGGCGACCAGTTCGGTCCCGGCCAGCGCGTCCTCGCGATCAGCCCAACCGGCCAGGCCCCCAAGGGCAGCACCATCACGGTCTGGTACGGCTGCTA
>Ga0210389_10000316_pt1 | contig 48126 bp, 42 predicted proteins | sample IncBWH28OmetaG_FD_160127 | JGI IMG/M metagenome (GOLD analysis project Ga0210389, IMG submission 160127) | Forest soil microbial communities from Barre Woods Harvard Forest LTER site, Petersham, Massachusetts, United States - Inc-BW-H-28-O ... | reverse complement strand
GTAACTATTCAGGTGTGCAAAGCTTAAAATTACAGAAAAACGCGGGTTATCAACAATGGAGGCATTGGATATGGGATTTTGAGCATATAGTTAACATAATTGGTTGGCAAATGGCGGAGGTTTGTTCGTATCCTTTGAGCATGAAATGCAGTAATAACGATGATTATGTGGATTTTTACGAAGCGTAAAAATCAATATATTGTCACAAAGCGACATCATAAAAACCCTGAGCGAACTTGTTGAAAAACAAGCGGCTCAAATATCGGGCTTATTGATACGGGTAGAAAATCTGGAGCAGGAATTGTCTTTTTATAGGAACCGAAAGAACAGCGGCAATTCTCATATGCCCCCATCAGTCGATTTGGTAAAACGAAATCAAAGCTTAAGAGAACAAAGCGATAAAAAAGCAGGCGGCCAGAAAGGGCACGAAGGATCAACGCTAAAATTCTCTGCTGCGCCTGATCAGATTGTTAACCATGTTCCTGATTACTGCAAAGCTTGCGGTAATAACCTGGAGCAGATCGATGCGGTTTCATTAAACAGGCGCCAGGTAATAGACATCCCCATACCCGTAGCTGTTTGCACCGAACACCGGACATTCGCTAAAGCGTGTTCCTGCGGCCATATTAATAAAGGAGAATTCCCTTTAAATGTAAATGCCAACGTTCAATATGGCAGCAATATCGAAGCACTAACGGCTTATTTAAATGTTCGTCAATACATGCCATTTGGACGGATGCAGGAGTTTTACAGTAAAATCATGGGGTTGAATATAAGCCAGGGAGGGATTGTTGGTTTATTGCAGCGCTTTACCTGTAAAGCGCTGCCTATGTACCGGGAAATCAAAAACAGGATTGAAAAGGCAGACTGTTTGGGAACGGATGAAACGGGTGCAAAAATAAATGGCAAAACCCATTGGTTCTGGACCTGGCAAAATGAAGCATTGACTTTTATTGTACAATCACCAAGCAGGGGATATAACACTATCCAGGCAACATTCCCCGATGGTTTACCCGATGTAGTGCTGGTACATGACCGGTGGGCTGCCCATTTCAGGTGTGATGTTTATGACCGTCAGATATGCCTGGCACACTTGTTCCGGGATTTGAAATATATCGATCAGGTACACCAAAGCGATTGGGCCCTGGCTTTAACATCGATACTTAAACAGGCCCTGGCATTAAACAACGAAGCGATGTATAACGGTCTCTTAGGCAGCACGGCAAGAAATGAATTAGAGCGGTCTCTTATGAATTTGCTCCAGCATAAATTGCCTGATAAAGATAAACTGGCTATCAAACTGCAAAAAAAGCTACGCAAGATCAGTCATCATATACTTCGCTTTTTACATTACAACAATGTCCCGCCAGACAATAACGGCTCCGAGCGGGCAATCAGAAACATAAAAGTCAAACAAAAAGTCTCCGGCGGCTTTCGATCTCTCAACGGTGCTGATGGCTTTGCGACCTTGCGTTCCGTAATCGACACAACGATAAAATCTGGCAAGGATGTCTTTTATGCGCTTTCTTTAATTGCTAACTTGGCTGCTGAATAGTTACATACTTTTGTATAACTACATTGTGTATAATTTAACCGCAAAGATCACAAAGCGGAAGACGCAAAGCGCACAAAGCCTTTATAGCTTGTCATTTTTTCTTTGTGCTCTCTGCGCCTTCTTTGTGTCCTTTGCGGTTAAAATTAATTTGATTTTTTAACTGTTATCCGCCAAATTGGCGGACATAAAGCCTTTATTTTAGACTTCAATCTGAGATCGTAAATCGAATGACAAAACATCTGAAACACCCTGTATTCTCCATCATATCAACGCTGGCAGGTGAAGAAAACCTGCAGATATTTGCAATCGGCGGATTTGTGCGCGATATTTTCCTGAACAGGTCATCAAAAGATATTGATATCGTAGTTATTGGCAACGGGATAGCCTTTGCCGAAAAGGTTGCAAAAAAGCTAAAAGTAAAGCTGGCGGTTTACAAAAACTTTGGCACCGCTTCATTAAAATACCGGGAACTGGAGGTAGAGTTTGTCGGCGCCCGCAAAGAATCCTACCGTTCGGATTCGCGGAAGCCTATCGTAGAAAATGGCACGCTGGAAGACGACCAGAAACGCCGTGATTTTACGATCAATGCGTTGGCCATATCGCTGCATCCAGGTACATTCGGTGAGCTTTTGGATCCGTTTAACGGGCTTGCCGACCTGGAAAACAAGCTCATCCGCACGCCGGTGAATCCTGCTGAAACGTTTTCGGATGACCCGCTCCGGATGATGCGTGCGATACGGTTTGCCACCCAACTGAACTTCAGGATTGATGAACCGGCGGTAGCAGCAATAAAGGATCTTACCGAAAGGATAAAAATAATATCCCAGGAACGCATAACAGATGAGTTGAATAAGATCATTTTGTCGCCCAAACCATCCATAGGCTTTAATTATTTGTTTGACACCGGCCTGCTGCATAAAATATTCCCGCAAATGGCCGCACTTTACGGTGTCGACTATATCGACGGCAAGGGCCACAAGGATAATTTTTATCACACGCTGCAGGTGCTGGATAATATTTGCGAAACGACAGCTGACCTGTGGCTGCGATGGGCCGCCATTTTACACGATATTGCCAAACCAGCCACAAAACGTTTTGAGCCGGGCCATGGATGGACCTTTCACGGGCACGAGGACCGGGGTGCGCGCATGGTGCCTAAACTGTTTACACAATTAAAGTTGCCGCTTAACGAAAAAATGAAGTTTGTACAAAAAATGGTACAACTTCACCTAAGGCCTATTGTGTTGGCGCAATCTATTGTTACCGATTCGGCCGTACGGCGTCTATTATTTGACGCAGGTGATGATATTGAAAGCCTTATGCTGTTGTGTAAAGCAGACATCACCACAAAAAATGAATATAAGGTTAAAAAATATCGCCAGAATTTTGAGCTGGTTCAACAAAAATTAAAGGATGTTGAAGAACGTGATAAGATGAGAAACTGGCAGCCGCCGGTCACGGGCAACGATATTATGGAATTATTCGGTATACAAGAGGGCCGTGAGGTGGGTATAATTAAAAACCAGATCCGCGAAGCCATATTGGAAGGGGAAATTCCCAATTCGCGCGAGGCTGCAATAGTTTATACAATAGCAAAAGGCGCAGAAATTGGCTTAAAAGTTGTGGAGGGAAAATGATTTCGGATTTCGGATGTTCGATTTCGGATTTATTTTAATTTGGGGTTCTATGTAAGGAATAGTAATTGTGGAATACTTAACTTTGGGCTCAATGCATTGAAATTTCGCCACTACAAATCCGAAATCGAACATCCGAAATCCGAAATAACTAAAACATTATTAATTTTGCAAAAATATACTTACAAAACAAATGGCACTTTACAGGTTCAGGATCACTTTTGAAGATTACGATGATGTGATGCGCGAGATCGATGTTAAGTCGAATCAAACATTCGAAGATCTTCACCGGGCGATCCACCAATCAACTGGCTATAGCCCCGAATACCCCTCTTCTTTTTACATCAGTAACGACCAATGGATGAAGGGCGAAGAGATTACTTTTATGCCTAACCAAAAAAGAATAGACAGAGGTGTAGCCTTAATGGATAAGGTAAAGCTGCTGAAATACATTGACGACCCGCATCAAAAATTCTATTATACTTTTAATTTCGACAGGCCCTTCGACTTTCATGTGGAGCTATTGAAAATAATTTTAGATGAGAACCCCGGAACAAACTATCCGGCCATTGTCAAATCGGTGGGCGAAGCGCCAAAGCAATTTGGTAACATCGTGGCGCCGTCAGCTGCACCGGCAGGCGCCGATGATTTTGATTTCCTTAACGAAATGACCTACAGCGAAGAGGATACTGAAGAGTTCTCAGAAATTTCGGAAGACGAAGGCGTTGAACCAGTGGCTAAGGCCCCCGTAGAAGAAGATGAAGACGACGAATTCAGCAACGAATTTTCGGATGACGAAAATTTTGAGGACGAAAGCCGTTTGCCGGGGGGAGAGGAATATTAGCGTTTAGTTCATGGTTAATAGTTCATAGTTCATGGCAGCTGCATCAGTGCTTTGGGCTAAATCTTTGTTTTTTTTCTATGAACCATCAACTATGAACTATGAACCACTCGCCATCCAAAACCCTTATTGTCATTGCCGGCCCGACGGCATCGGGCAAAACGGCCGTTGGCATCGAATTGGCAAATCATTATAAAACTGTTGTCGTTTCTGCAGATTCCCGGCAGTTTTACAGGGAAATGTCCATCGGCACAGCTAAACCCAGTCGCGAAGAACTTGCAGCGGCCAAACATTATTTTATCGATACACTTTCTATTACCGATACCTACACGGCTGGCGACTATGAACAGGACGCGCTGAAACTGCTTGACGAGCTTTTCAAAATTCATGATGTGGTCATCCTGGTGGGCGGCTCCGGCTTGTTCATAAAAGCAGTTTGTGAGGGTTTCGACTTGTTCCCTGACATAAAGCCCGGCATTCGGGAAAGATTGATTGAAGAGTTTGAACAGAAAGGGATAGGCTCACTGCAGGAAAAGTTGCAATTAGCCGATCCGCTTTATTTTGACCAGGTCGATTTGAATAACGCACAACGTATCATCCGCGCCCTCGAGGTTTTTGAGAGCTCGGGTCAGCCCTATTCTTCTTTTCGCAAATCAACCGGTGGCGACCGGCCATTTCAAATCGTAAAGATCGGGTTGGGTATGCAGCGGGACGTTTTGTACGACCGAATCAACCGCCGCGTTGACGAAATGATCAAACATGGACTGGTTGATGAAGCCAGGTCGCTTCTACCCTACCGGCATTTGAATGCCTTGAATACTGTTGGTTATACCGAATTATTCGACTACTTCGATGAGAAAACCGATTTGGAAACGGCAATAGCTTTAATTAAGCAGAACACGCGCCGCTTTGCAAAAAGGCAGATGACCTGGTTCAATAAGGATAAGGAAATTACCTGGGTACCGGTCGATAAACCAGGATTGACAGATAACATAATTGGAATTGTAGATAGTTTGGTTTGAAAAAACTAAATTTATCACATGGTTAAGCTCAGTATCGTTCAATTCACCCCCTCCTTCGGTAACAAACAACACAACATCGATCAAATTGAAGCACTGCTCGGCGGTAACCAGGCTGATATTATCGTACTGCCCGAACTGTGTACAACAGGATATTCTTTTTTAACAAAACAGGAAGCGCTCGATGTCGCTGAAGATGCCGGCGGTGAAAGTATCGCATTCTTCAAGCGCCTTGCGGTTAAACGTAAAGCCTTGATCGTTGCCGGTTTTGCGGAGAAAGATGGTAACCAATCATATAATTCCGCGCTTGTGGCGCTGCCCGACGGTAACTTAAGGATATATCGTAAAACCCATCTTTTCTTCAGAGAAAAATTCTGCTTTGAACCGGGAAACTCAGGTTTTTTTACCGTCGACCATCCATTTTTGGATTGCAGTGTGGGCATTATGGTGTGTAATGATTGGCGCTACCCAGAGTCCGCCCGGAGCCTGGCATTAATGGGTGCGGACCTGATTGCTTGCCCATCAAACCTGGTGTCCACGCTTTGGGGTATCGGCATGCCGGCAAGAGCGCTTGAAAATAAAGTGTATGTTGCCGTAGCAAACAGGTGCGGTACAGAGACGAGAACACTTGAAGACGGCAGCTTACAAAACCTGACCTTCAACGGAGGTTCTGTTATATACGATTTTAACGGCACACCGCTGGCACAGGCCGGTAAAGATGAAAACAGCGTGCTGACCGTCGAGATTACCCCTAAACTAACGCGCGACAAATCCTTTAATGCTTTCAATGACCTTTTCAAAGACCGGAGGCCGGATCAATATTCATTGGAATAAAACCACCTGAACAAACCCAAATGGCAGAAGACCAAACTTCAGACGGGCACAAAAGCCCGCACTTTATAAGAGCGCTTAACCTACCGACCGCAATCCTGATGGTTGCCGGTATCATGATCGGCTCCGGCGTATTTAAAAAAATCGTCCCCATGGCGCAAACGCTCCATAATGGGAATTATATTTTGCTGGCCTGGATAATAGCCGGCGTGATAACCATGTTTGGCGCGTTTGCTTATGCCGGCCTTGCCACTATGACCACCCAAACCGGCGGCGTATACGAATATCTGCGTTTAATTTACGGTGATTTCATTGCTTTTATTTTTGGATGGTCAACTTTTACCATCATAGGCAGCGGCGCCATTGCTGCCCTTTCCTTCGTGTTCGCTCAATCGGCAAACACCCTTTTTGCCCTGCCCGATCCGTTGTCGGCATTTAAAGGTATTGGGGTTGGTGACTCAGTTTTCCCGTTTGCTGATTCCGGTATAAAGATCCTGGCGGTACTCATGGTCATTTTATTAACCTGGTTCAATTGCCGCGGTATAAAACGAGGCGGGGCCTTAAGCAATATTGTAACATCGGCAAAAATTTTAGGTATCCTGGTGCTCATCATTTCAGGCTTATTATTCACGGGGCACCCTGCGGTTAATAACGGAACCAAGACGTTCGTTAACCAGGCTCCGGTGGGCCTGGCTTTGTTCAGCGGACTGTTCGGCGCTATGCTCAGCGCATTGTGGGCGTATGACGGATGGATAAATATCACCTACGTTACAGGTGAGATAAAAAACCCCACCCGCAATGTTCCATATGCGATTATAGGTGGCGTCGGCATTGCTATGCTGCTTTATGTGCTGTTGAATTATTCCTATATGCGTGTTTTGCCCCTATCTGATTTGGCGCATCTGGGGCAAAATAAAATAGCAGCGGCGGCAATAGCGGGCGTGCTGATGGGTAAAACGGGTGCTGTAGTTATTGCGCTGCTCATCATGACCTGCACGTTCGGCGCTTTAAACGGCTGCATTATTTCCTACCCGCGTGTCTATTTCCGCATGGCACAGGAGAAGGTTTTCTTTAAAAAAGCGGCGAATATTAACCCTCGCTTTAGCACGCCAAATGCGGCCCTTATTTATTCAGCTATCTGGAGTTGCGTATTGCTGATTAGCGGCACGTTTGACCAGATAACCAACCTGATCATCTTTGCATCCTACGCCTTTTTTGCCTTAGGCGCTTTCGGTTTGATAAGAATGAAGATGAAGGGTGTAATTAAATCGAAAGTTATCGGCTACCCGGTTATACCGGTGATCATCATTTTGTTTTGTATTGTGCTGATTGTAAACACCATCATCACACAGCCGGTAGCATCGACTATAGGGTTGCTGCTGATCCTCAGCGGCACACCGTTTTATTTTTATTTCAAGCGGGCATAAGCAATTCGCTTATGCCATCAGGCTTTCCAGGTATACGCCGTAACCGCTCTTGATATATTTTTTCACCAGCACCTTAAGCTGTTCGTCATTTATAAAACCACGGCGATAAGCCACTTCCTCGATACAACCGATTTTTGTAGCCTGGCGTTTTTCAATAACCCGCACATATTCCGAGGCATCGCTTAATGAGTCAAAAGTACCGGTATCCAGCCAGGCAGTGCCCCTGTCCATTACCCCAACATGCAAATCGCCTTGTTCCAGGTAGAACTTGTTTACATCGGTAATCTCATATTCGCCACGGGCAGATGGTTTTAAATTTTTAGCTATATCAATAACCCGGTTATCATAAAAATAAAGGCCGGGAACCGCGAAGCTTGATTTTGGATACAAGGGCTTTTCCTCAATAGAAATGGCCCTCAAATCTTTATCAAACTCCACCACGCCATAACGTTCCGGATCGGCAACAGGATAAGCGAATATCGCTGCCCCGCTCACATTGTTAAAACTGCGTATCAACTCGCTAAAGCCGGTACCATAAAAAATGTTGTCCCCCAAAATCAGGGCCACCTTGTCATTGCCGATAAATTTCTCGCCAATTACAAATGCCTGCGCCAGGCCGTTCGGTTTTTCCTGGATAGCATAGGTAAAATTACAGCCCAATTCTGCTCCATCGCCAAGCAGCCGTTTAAAACTTTCAATGTCTTCGGCCGTAGTGATGATCAAAACTTCCCTTATATCCGCCAGCATTAAGACAGATAAAGGATAATAGATCATCGGCTTATCGTATATCGGCATCAGTTGTTTACTGATGGCCCTCGTAATCGGATAAAGCCGGGTACCTGATCCGCCTGCTAAGATTATTCCTTTCATTTTAGCTTACCTGTTTTTCAGCCTGTCGATACAAATGGCCAGACTATCACGCCAGTACGGTATTTCGATATTAAAAGTTTGTTTTATTTTGCTTTTGTCCATTACCGAATATGCAGGCCTTACTGCTTTCGTTGGATATTCAGAAGTTTTTATCGGTAAAACCTTTACCCGGGTGTCTGAAATATCGAAAATAGCTTTGGCAAAATCATACCAGGAAGCCACGCCCTCGTTGCTGTAATGGTATGCCCCGTAATCCGTATTGCCGCTGCCTATTATGTGCATAATACACGCCGCAAGGTCCATGGCGTAGGTCGGTGTGCCGGCCTGGTCGGCAATGATCTTCAACTCGTCGCGCTCCGCGCCAAGCTTAAGCATGGTTTTAACAAAATTATTGCCATACTCCGAGTAAAGCCAGCTGGTGCGGATTATAAAATGCTCCTTTAGGATAGCTTTCACCGCCAGCTCTCCGTCCAATTTGGTTTGGCCATAAACATTAATGGGTTCGGCAACATCATCTTCAGACAACAATGCAGGTTTATCCCCTTTAAATACAAAATCAGTTGAAATATGAACCAGCGCAGATCCGTTTTCGGCGCAGTGCCGCGCCAGGTTTTCGGCCCCGGTTTGGTTGATCTTCAAGGCCATTTCGCGGTCATCTTCAGCCCTGTCAACCGCTGTATAGGCAGCACAATTTATGCTAAATGAGGGCTTGTATTTTCCAAATATCGCTTTTAGGGCATCGTCATCCAGGATATTAGCCTCAGTCTCACTGGGGAAATAAATCGAGGCTATCGAATTTTTTTCTGCGAAGGTTTTCAGGCAATTTCCTAACTGGCCAGACGCACCAAAAACAACAATGCTATTCATATAGGGATTTATGGTTTTTTTATGTGTATGGGTTCAGTTTACCTCATTTTCAACTTTTAAACGGGCTAATATCCGAAAACAGTTCCTGCTCTATCGCGCAGCATAAAATGTGGCCGATAAGTATATGCGACTCCTGAACACGCGGCGTATCGTTCGAAGGCACCTTTATGCAAATGTCACATTTGTCTGCCATTTTGCCGCCGGTCATCCCGGTAAGGCCAATTGAAATGATCCCCTTTTCTTTGCAGACATCCAGTGCATGCAAAATATTCGGCGAATTGCCCGATGTCGACAACCCGATAAAAATATCACCTTCGTTGCCCATTGCCTGAACCTGGCGCGAAAATAGTTTTTCGTACCCGTAATCGTTGCCTATAGCGGTAAGGATTGAAGAATCGGTTGTCAGCGCGATAGAGGGAATACCCGGCCTGTCGAAATAAAACCGCGCCACCAATTCACCGGCCAAATGCTGCGCATCGGCCGCGCTCCCGCCATTGCCGGCAAACATCGTCTTTTTTCCGTTTCTATAGCCCTCAATAATCGTCTCAGCTGATTGAATGATCAACTCCAATAGCGCCTCATCCTTTAAAATTAGCTCTTTTGCGTCTATCGAAGCCTGTATTTGTGATTTTACTGATTTCAGCATTTTTCTTATTTAAACTTTGATTTTTTTTCACCACCCAACGGTTATTCCTTTCAAAAACCAAGGTCGCCGGCATCTGTCAAAAAAGGTAATTCCTTATCCTTGCCTGATACGATTAGTTCATTATCCGGCAGGCCCCAGTCTATTCCCAGTGATGGGTCGGCATAATGTATTCCCGCCTCCGAATCCTTGTTATAGTAATTGTCGCACTTGTATTGAAAAATAGCTGTGTCGCTTAGTACCACAAAACCATGCGCAAACCCTTTTGGTATAAAGAACTGCTCATGGTTAACATCCGACAAAACTACCGAAAAAAATTGCCCGAATGTTTTTGATTTTTTTCGCACATCAACCGCAACATCCAATACCTCGCCCAATGTAACCCTGACTAATTTGGATTGTGCGTGTTCTCCCTTTTGAAGGTGAAGGCCCCGCAGCACCCCTTTGGTTGAAAAGGACTGGTTGTCCTGAACAAAATTTATTTCGGCGCCCACCGCGTCATTAAATTTTTGCGCGTTGTACGATTCAAAAAAATAGCCCCTTTCATCGGTAAATATCCGCGGTGAAATGACAAAGCATCCTTCAAGCGGTGTCGGTGTTATCGTCATGTTTTCGTTGATAATTAACGATTTTCGTATTGATGATCATAATAGCTGGTGTATGCGCCGCTGGTAACATGTTCCAGCCAGGTTTTATTGCTCAAAAACCAGTCGATGGTTTGTGATAGCCCTTCCTCAAATGTTACCGAAGGTTTCCAGCCAAATTCTTTATTTATTTTACTTGCGTCAATCGCGTAACGCCGGTCATGCCCGGGCCTGTCCTTTACATAGGTAATCAATTGGGCGCTTGTACCGGGCTCCCGTCCAAGCTTTTCATCCATCTGTTTACAAAGCAGGTTTACCAGGTCGATATTCTTCCACTCATTAAACCCGCCGATATTGTAAGTTTCCCCTGCCCTGCCCTGTTGAAACAATAAGTCTATCGCAATCGCATGATCTTTTACAAACAACCAGTCGCGGGTGTATTTACCATCGCCGTAAACCGGCAGCGGTTTGTTGTTGATGATATTGTTGATCGCCAGCGGGATCAGCTTTTCCGGAAAATGATTTGGCCCGTAATTGTTCGAGCAGTTTGACACTACAGTTTGGATACCATAAGTATCAAAATATGCCCTTACAAAATGATCCGATGCTGCCTTACTGGCGCTATAGGGCGAATGTGGATCGTACCTGGTTTCTTCGGTAAAAAGCCCGGTATCGCCCAAGGCGCCAAAAACTTCGTCGGTCGAGATATGGTAAAACAAATGGCTCTTGTATTCCCCCTTCCATTTTTCCTTCGCTACCTCCAGCAGGGCTACGGTACCGATCACATTGGTATACACAAAGTCAAACGGGCTCAGTATCGAGCGGTCGACATGTGATTCAGCCGCCAGATGGATAATATCGGTAATGCCGTATTTATCAAAAATAGAACTGATCGCCGCAATATCCTTTATATCCGCTTTTTCAAAAATATAGTTAGGGCTGTCCTCAATATCGGTAAGATTTTCCAGGTTGCCGGCATAAGTCAGGGCGTCGGCGTTCACAATTAAATAATGCGGATATTTATTTACAAACCTGCGCACCACATGCGAGCCAATAAACCCGGCGCCGCCGGTGATAAGAATTTTTTTCATCCTGATTTTTTATAGTACCTATGCTGAAAGAATTTTCTCCTTCGACAGAAAATCATTATAGGCCAATTTTATGCCGTCTTCGAGTTCTATTTTATGTTTCCAGCCCTTGCTGTGCAGTTTGCTTACATCCATCAACTTCCGCGGCGTTCCGTCCGGTTTCGAGGTATCAAGCCTGATCTCGCCCTTGTAATCAACGATCTTTTTTACCAGTAAAGCCAAATCTTTAATGGATAAGTCCTCGCCTGTTCCAATGTTCACTAACCCGGCCTCGTTGTAGTTTTGCATCAAATAATAGCAAGCATCAGCCAGGTCGTCTGCAAATAAAAACTCCCTCCTCGGGGTCCCGGTCCCCCAAATCGTAACAAATGGCTGGTTTTGCTCCTTAGCCTCGTGGAAACGCCTGATCATCGCCGGCAGTACGTGCGAATTTTGCGGATCGTAATTATCGTTGTATCCGTACAAATTGGTAGGCATCACCGAAATAAAATTGCAGCCGTATTGAGCCCGGTAAGCGTCGCACATCTTTATACCTGCAATTTTTGCAATAGCATAAGGTTCGTTGGTGTCTTCCAGCGGCCCGGTCAAAAGATATTCTTCTTTCAACGGCTGCGGCGCCATCTTGGGGTAAATACAGCTCGACCCCAAAAACATTAATTTTTTAACACCTGTTATCCATGAGTTGTGTATAACGTTATTTTGTATCTGCAGATTATCGTACAGGAACTCTGCCCGGTAGGTATTATTGGCCATGATACCGCCAACCTTTGCCGCAGCCAAAAAAACATAGTCAGGCTTTTCCGAGTCAAAAAACTCCCCTGCCTGGTTCTGGTTTCTCAAGTCGAGCGTAGCAGATGTCCGCGTAATAAAATTTGTATACCCTTCACTTTCAAGTTTGCGGTAAATGGCCGAGCCTACCATCCCCCGGTGCCCCGCGATGTATATTTTTGCCGATTTCTCCATTTGTGTTTTTTCTATTGATCAAAGATATTTTGCAAAACAAATCAACCAACGTTAGCTGGTTATATTTTATAACTACCCGAAAACCAAATCGTTTTAAATCAAATATTAAAAAAACCCAGCTTCAAATTGTAAAGGGAAATGTGCATCATCGGAGCAGTTTTTTGAAACTTCAGCTATGCTGTTAAAACATTTCCGCGAGCACTGCATTACGGGTAAAATTATGAAAAAAATTTAAGTATGCCATGCCGATTTGGTTGATTGAGGGTTCACAAACCACTGTATCATGGCTTTTTCCCGCTCAGGCACTATCACGGGCAAAAAAACTAAATTTAAATTTTATATTTGCTTACATCACCTGTGTGTAATTTAATATTCTAAAATGGTAGCGAAGCTCAGTTCAGCCGAAGTATTGCATTTCCTAATTATTGTAACCATCGTTTTGGTACTAGCCCGAATACTGGGAGAGTTATGCAGGAAGTATAAGCAACCGGCCATCATTGGCGAGATACTTGCCGGCGTTATTTTGGGGCCGACTATTCTTCAGCATTACTGGCCTAAGTTGTTCAGTGATATCTTCCTGTCCGTTCCCCGTGCATACGGCGCATTCGACGGTTTTGCGAACATCGGGATCATTTTACTGATGTTTGTGGCCGGGTTTGAAGTAGACCTGACACAAATCCGGCGGGACGGAAAACACGCGCTATCGATCAGCTTAACCGGCATAATTTTTCCATTTATAGTTGGCTTTATAGCCGCCTGGTTTTTTTACCAGCGTATATTTTCAACCGGCGCCACCAACCAGCTGATAACCGCAATGTTCTTTGGAACCGCGTTGTCAATAACGGCCCTGTCGGTGATCACCAAAATATTAATGGATCTTGATATTTTAAAGACCAAGATCGGCAACCTGGTACTTACGTCGGCAATGATCGACGACTTTTTGGGATGGATCCTTTTCTCGGTTATCATGCAGATGATGCATGCAGGAAAAGACCAGGGCTCCGCGCTTTCAGTGATCATGGTGTTAGCTTTCGCCGTGTTCATGGTCACTATTGGCCGGTGGGGCGCAAACAAACTTTTCTTCGTCGCTCAAAAAAATCTGAAGATCGGCCGTGTTATAACGCTTGCTATTTGTTTGTGCTTTACCTGCGCTATTATAACCGAGTATTTGGGTGTGCGGGCTGTATTCGGCGCCTTTTTAATGGGCGTAGCTATAGGCGATTCAAAGTATTTTACCGACCGCCATAAACTGATATTACATCAGTTTACGGTAAATATTATAGCACCGCTTTTCTTTGCGTCGATTGGGCTAAGGCTGAATTTTGTTTCTAACTTCAATTTGGAGGTAGTAGTGGTGATTTTAGCTATTGCCTGCATTGCCAAACTGATCGGGGCCGGAATAGGCAGCCGCCTTAGCGGACTAAACCGGAACGAATCTATCGCAGTCGCCTTCGGCATGAATGCACGGGGATCCCAGGAAATCGTTTTAGGCTTGCTTGCGCTCCAGGCAAAGATCATAGATGAAAAAGTTTTTGAAGGCCTGGTGGTGATGACAATTGCAACTGTATTGATGTCGGGCCCTATAATGAAACGATACTTTTTAAAAGATATGAAAGCCTCAGCGGGCATTGGAGGAACCGAGGTTTTATCTGTAGAGGACGCTCCGATCTAAAATCTTTTCAGGTAGCTATGCCAAAATAAACAAACTCAAGCACCCGGTCATTATTATTACTGAGATTGTGATTTGTTCCGGCAGGTATTTTTAAAAATGTTTTCGGTATTAGCGTAAAGTTTTCCGCCCCGCATTCCAGCACGCCCTCGCCACTGACAATAAAGAAATACTCGTCCATGGTTTTATGTACATGAACGCCGGTTTGATCGCCTTTTTTTAAAGATCCATAAGCAAATTGGGTAAGCGGGGTTTCAGTATTATTATTTATGAAAACGCGCTTAAGCCCCGAACTGTGCGAAGTAAGTTGTTCTTCAAGCGAAGTGAGTAATGCTATTTGAATGCCCGTTTCCGTTAGGTTATTGTTGCTCATTCTTAACCAGCAACGCAGTCTCACGTTGCTCATTGATCCATGCGAAAGTTTTCTCCATCCCTTCTCTCAACGGTAATGACGGCGACCAGCCTAATTTCTCCCTGATCAGGTCATTGTCCGAATTCCTGCCCCTCACTCCCGTAGGGCCGGTAATGTTTTTAATGGAAATATCTTTCCCGGCTATGTCGATCACCATTTTAGCAAAATCATTGATCGAAATCATTTCTTCAGAACCAATATTTACAGGACCGGAGAAATCCGACTCCATCAGCCTTCTTATCCCCTCTACGCACTCGTCAATATACAAAAATGACCTGGTTTGCTTACCATCGCCCCAAACCTCAATACTTGCACCGTCTTTGGCCTCGGCAACCTTACGGCACATCGCCGCAGGGGCCTTCTCTTTTCCGCCCTTCCATGTTCCCTGCGGTCCGAAAATATTATGAAAGCGCGCTACCTTAACTGAAATGCCATGATTGCGCTGATAGGCAAAATATAACCGCTCGCTGAATAATTTCTCCCAGCCATATTCGCTGTCAGGAGCTGCGGGGTAAGCAGAATTTTCACTGCATTTCGGATTATCAGGATCAAGCTGGTTATATTCCGGATACATGCAGGCTGATGATGAATAAAATATTTTTTTAACCCCGGCATGACAAGCCGCATCCAGAACATTGAGATTGCAAAGCGCCGAATTATGCATTACTGCTGAATCGTTTTCGCCGGTGAAAATATAACCGGCCCCGCCCATATCTGCAGCCAATTGGTAAACTTCATCCATCTCTTCAACCACCTTTCCGGCAACGATCGGATCGGTGAGATCACCTAAGACGAATTCGTCGGAATTCACATTGCCGTATTCGTTCTCTTTAATATCCGCACCACGTACCCAATAGCCCTCGCTTTTTAACCTATTAACTAAATGCCCTCCAATAAATCCACCAGCACCGCAAACTAAAGCTTTTTTCATAATTACATTTTTAAAATTTGGGTTTTAGTGCTTCTTATTGATATGACCATTACGTTATCAAACCTTATAAATATCGTATTTTTTTTGCAATACAAAAAAAACTTGACATTTATAAGCTATTCATATCGTTTCATACGTTCTTCTTTTATGATTTAACCTGATTCATTTCATCAAAATGATTGATCTTCGAAACAGTATCCTCAATATTTCCCTGTGAAGAAGCTCCGAATAAAATGGATTCAATTTTCGGAAAAGAACAAACATACTCAAGGGCTTCTTTTGGAGATATGGCGCCGCCACCCAAAACCTGCATGGCGATGGGCCTGAAGTTCCTGGTTGTCAGCGTTTTTTCGTAAACGTCCTTTCCACCTGACATCCGGAACCCCGCTTTGTTTATTGATGCACAAATTATTGGATTCTCTATACCGATTCCCTCAAGTAAATCGAGTAACTTCGGCATATTCATCGTTATGTAACCGGGTTCGGCGTTGTATTTCTTTTTTACATGGTCATGAAAGCCCTTCAATATGTCCTTCATGCCTAAGCCCAATAAAAGATCGGTCACTACGTTTTGCAAAAAAATTACCGGTGTATTAATACCTTTGAACATTTTCATTTCGGAGTCGATCAGCAGTTCCATAATGGAAAGAAAATCCTTTGAAATAAAAGCCACTCCACCCTTAAATAACGAGCCTAAAAAGTTACCAGGGACATATTGTTTTAACGTTCCTAATATACCCAGTTCGGTAACGGCGTTTGCATATTTATGAGCGTAAGGCATACAAGGATAAATTTTAAAATCCCTGTATTTTTCGGGGTCAGCACGTATAATGTCGCAAATATTGGCAATACGATCATGAGTAGTGCACATAAAAGTATTTACTCCGGCCTCCCTGGCATAATCAAGTGTGCGTATTATTGCCTTATCGTCTTTAAACCGAATAGACTGGGCGCGTGATTTTTCATCAGAAATATGGTTTACAGCGAAAAACTGATTGTCCCCAAATAAAATTCTTTCCATATTCTAATTCGCTTTTTTTCTAATTAAGTTAAGTGATTTGTCAGTGATCCAGGCGCTTTCAAACGTATTTATGTTATTTTTTACAGTGCCTTTAATAGCACTAATAAAATAGTCTATCTGGGCCGAGTATTCCTCCCCACGAAGATAAAAATCAACTTGTTCGGTTAAATCAGTTACATATTTAACCGTCCAGCCCTTTGAATATCCTTCCGGGCACTTATCGCTATTGAAATAAACTTTTAACTCATTGGCATCGGAAATAATTTTACCATTTGTTCCGTAAAATGTTACTGAAGTGGTCATCTTCCGATGCGTTTCGTCGCTCCAATTTACTGACAACATCCCGTTCACCCCATTTTCTAATTTAAGCATTGCGTATATCGCGTCTTCAACCTGCTTCGAAAATATTGGCTGTAATTGACTGGCCATCACCTCCTGGACCGGCGATAACAAATAGTTCAAAAGATCAACAACATGCGAGGCATAATCCATAAGGCAACCGCCGCCTTCAGCCGGATCAGACCTCCAGGTTTCCTGTTTTTTTCTGATCACTACCGGACCATACGACTCCGCAACGAAATGATGAATTTCACCAAGAGCGCCCCCATCGATTATCTTTTTAACCTCATTAAATGTTCCGATGAATTTATTATGATAGCCTACCTGGTTGACCAGGTTTTTTTCTTTGGCAAGTTTCACTAATGGTTCGCCTTCCTCGGGGCTCAAACAAAAGGGCTTCTCCGAAAAGACATGGATGCCGCGTTCAAGCATGGCCTTAATAAAAACTGCATGTGCTTTTGTTGGAACGGCTATAAATACCGCATCGGGTTTTACTTTGTCAACCATTTGCAAATAGTCTGAAAAACAAGTATAACCCGAATATTTGGTGAGCACATCTGTCACCATTTTTGAGGTATCACAAACGCCCGCCACACACACTTCCGGATGAGCGCCGAGGATAGCCAAATGGGAAATACCCATTTTCCCGGCGCCTATTAAAGCAACTTTTATCATTAGACCGTATTATTTAAATTTTTCCTCAATATAATTTATAATTGAATCTTCTATTCCATGGCTCCCGAAAGGGTATTTCTCCGGCCGAAAATCCCGGGCCTCCTGTAAAGTATTAATAAAATTATTCTCTTGCCATGGAATGATATACCTGTTTTTCGAGAAAACATCAAGTATTTCCACCTGATGGTCATCTATATGTTCATCATATTTTTTCAACCGGGCTATTGAGATGATCCTCTTACCGCGTTCCAACCCCATCATTATCGACCCAACTCCAGCCTGGCATATAATTACGTTTGCTTCGTCGTACAATTGCTCAAGTTTTATTCGGTCAAAAAAAGGAACAATTTCCATATTTACCGTCTCAAATTCAGTGTTACCCGATTGAACAATTACCTTTTCGTTAACAGCCCCCGATTTAATGGCCTGTTCTATCTCATTTAACGGCCTGATAAATGGCTTGTCCCAGGTTCCTAAAACTACAAGAATCATTTTTAAAATATTGGGCCGGCGTAAATGCCTTTTTTATAAACAGCTTTCATCTTCTCCCACTGCACAAAAAACAAATCAGCAATCGGGTAAACTAAATCAGCAGCCTTGGCTCTTGAATCAATTCTGCAAAATGACAAAATATAAATAACCTTGCACCCCATTAATTTGCCAAGGTAACAAAATGGCACCGCTGTGTGGCTACCCGTTGTCACAATTATATCGGGTTTAAACTGGAATAAAATTTTTATGGATAAAAACCAATTGATTACGAAATTCCACCAAAACACAAGATTTCTGTTCTGTCCGTTTGGTCTTACAAAAGTACAATTTCTGTCCTTCAACAATTTCCTGTTTAATGGATGGTCTTCAGTTACTATTAAATATTCATAATTTTCAAACAGCTTCTTAAGTTGTCCTATTTCAGCCAAATGCCCTCCGGAAGAGGAGGGAAATAGTATTTTAACATTTTTGCCTTTTTTCACCATATCATTTAAATATGATTTTTTTATTTTATCTTAATAAAAGCTGCAATTTACTTAATTTACACTATATATTTTTAGTAAATCATTATCATACTTGTCTATTTGCTAAAAATGGCCATCGTGTTAAAGCCAAGTCGTCTTTTTACCATCCCCACACATATAAGGTTTTGAGCCGAAATGGCCAACGCCGTACCAACTGCTGCTCCAAATGCGCCATAATATTTGATAAGGAAATAATTCAGAATTGAGCCAAGTATGCCGGTAATAATTTGAATGTTTCTGGTATCTTTTTCGTGTCCGCTCATCATTAACAGGAGCGTGACCGACCCTGTAAGCACATTTATAAACTGGCCCAACGATAAAACAACCAGCATTGGAGCGCCCGCCTCAAAACCTTTTCCAAACAGCGACATAATCAATGTTGGAAAACAAATGATCAGTAAAACGATCGGAGTAGAGAAAACCACCATTAATCTGGTTGAATTAATGGCATATTTCTTTAAATTTTTCAATTGCCCCTGCTTATACAGGCTTGCAAATCTGGGGGCGCTAACCAAGTTTATAGCTATGAGTATAAATGAAATGAGCATCGATGTCCGCTGGGCTACGGCCAATTGAGCAACTTGCTTTTGTGTGCAAAATATACCGGCCATAAATTGTCCGCCCCATTGCATCGCCATCTGCACAATCGCAAAAGACCATAATGCATAACTACTCTTCCAAATATGCTCGGGTAATTTTGCCTCCTCGCTCTGCTCAGGTTTCCTAACAATTCTGCTCCACAAAATCAGTGTGATAATAACTGTTAATAACGAAGCAGCAAAATATAACTCAGCAGCTTTTTCAGAGGTGGCAGGCCTTATAATGAAAACGAGAATTGATAAAGTGATGGGTACCAGTATGTTTTGAATTGAAACTGAAAGAAGTACTTTTTTCAATCCCTGAAAAGCGTAGGAAAGCAGGGTGTACAACGCAAGCAGCGGCGTTGACAAAAGCATCCAAAATAATGTGCTGGATAAATTTTCTTTATGGAAAACACCTTTAGCAATAAAAGTGTGAAACAAAACGAGTAACGCCGTAACTATTATCGAAAAAACTAACGTCCGTTTGCCAACCTGGCTAACGATCAATTTAATTGTTTTCCATTTTTTTTCGCTTCCATAAATCCCAACGTATCTAACCAGCAAGTTATCGCCACCCATCCGCATAAACGTCGCTAAAACCGTAATCACGGCAAAAGACAAAAAAAAGTTCCCCGAATTGTAGGTACCCAACTGCCTGGCAATAACTAAATTCATTATAAAAGACGAAATTGCCGCGCCTACCCGTATTATAATGGCAAAAACAGAATCAAAAACAAGTTCCTTATTGTGTCCGGTTAATTTCCCCTTATAGTTATTAACTATTAGTTTTAAATCCATTCAGTTCCTTATTCAAAAAAATATAAAAGCATTTAGTATCTTCTGTTATGTGGTTAAAATTCCTTTATCAGTAATCTATAAATGATTGAGTTAACACTAATGGCATCATGTTATTTAATTTTTACTTCAACTTTTACAGCGCCGCATTACCGTCGCTACAACAAATGCATTAATTCAATAGTATTACTTGTTGCCTCTAAATCTCAAGAAATTATAAACCGGCGTAAACTTGTACCGAAAGCTATGCAAAAGATATTGGTAAGAATAAATACCCGCCAGCACAATTTTACTCATTTTAAAATACTTGTCCCTTATTTCACTATCCTGTTTAACCGCTCTTCGCCAATGCAGGTGCGAAAATCCGCCTTGCATAAAGGTACAAATTGAAACAGGTATGTATAAATAAGCCCGGCTGAATTTTAAAAAGTGCAGCGTAAAATCATAATCTGCTGCAAACTCAAACTTAAGATCATAGGTAATTTTGTGCGCGTTTATTACTTCCATTTTATAAAACATGGCCTGATGATGGGTAAACATACCCATCTTTCTTCTCCAATATTTTCTGCTTGGGCGGTAAAACAAACTACCCGCCTCATCTTTCTCGTTCGAATCACCGAAAATAAAATCGATACCATTTTCGCGCCCAACTTCGTCAAATTTATTTTTTATCGTTTCAAGTGTACCCGGCTCGCTAAAGACATCGCCCGAATTTAAAAAAGTTATAAATTCCCCCTTTGCCCGGTCGATGCCTTTGTTCATCGCGTCAAAAATACCTTTATCTTTTTCGCTCACATAACAAAAGTTCTCCATCTTTACCGCAGCTAAAAAATCTTGTGTATTATCTTTCGATCCGCCATTAACTACAATCCATTCAAAATCCCCATATGATTGTGTTTTAACGCTTTCATAGGTACGCAACAACTCATCATAATTATTAAACGTAATTGTAACTATTGAGAAAAAGGGTGAATTTTCCGGGTTATGCTGAGAAGTTATCGCTGAATCTTTCGTTGACATTATTGTAATTGAACTTGGAAGTATGGTATTTTAAAAAATCATTTGGAGATCAATTGTTCCGAAAGTTAAATAGTTTATATGCTTTTTGTTTAAAACTCCTCGCGAAGCTAAATTTTTTATCATTAAATCAGTACTAAAAATTTGTCGCAATGTTTGTGGCATCAAATAAAAAATTACAAGGCAAACCGTACACTGGTTTTTGATTTTGCCCCTCATTCATAATTCAATCGCTTTAAAAGAGATTGGTTTTTTTTAATGATCTCGTCATATTCAATTTTATAATTTTTCTTCCACGAGTATGCCAATTGCTTCGAGTCTCTTGAAAACTCAAATAAAACCTTTGAGTTCGGTTGAATGATACCCTGTGTCATATTTTTTTTAATATAAGCCGAAACACCATCAGTAACCGGTATGCCGAGGAACGAAAAAAGCTTTGAAATTTCTTCATCGGGATTGATGCTTAAATCTTCATGTTTAAGTAAATAGGCCTTGTTAGGACCCAAAAAAGCGACATGATCCAATATGATGGTGTTAATTATATTCCATAATGCGGGTGCAGTCTCAATAAGCGTGTTACTCTCGGGCTGGTGGAAATCAAATTTACTTAAATAATCATTGAACAAATTAGTTTGATCATATAGGTTATTAAAATCAAAATTCCATTCCATTCTTTCAATACTCTTATAAAAAGCTACCGGATGCCTGACAATGTATACCGCCTTAACATCTTTAAATTCATTGGCAAAATAAGCTCCGCATAAGCTAAGAAACGGGTCCTTTAAAAGAATTTCCTTTTTATTAAATGACAATTTATATTTGAGATAATCCAGATGCCCCTGCCCTTTGATAAATTTCCGTACTGTTTTTTTTAAAAAATTATCTCCGGGTTCGTAATGAAGTTTAAACTTAAAATTAAGACTGTGAAGATCATTTAATAAAGCTATCAGGCCGTGGTCATCCGCTTTGGTTACAGGATTAATATAAGGATACCAGCCCGGCACGCCTACTAAGCCATGATTATAATTTAACGGTTCATGAATGTAATTGAAATGCTTAGATTGCTCCAAAATATTCCCCAAAAAGGTGGTGCCGCTTCTGTGCATTCCTGTTACAATTACCATATTCAATTGGCTTTTACTGATTATTTTCTATTTACACAAACAAGTTAAATATATAAATAGGCTGAATTTGCGATTGCATCCCTAATCGCGGTTTGCTATTTAATACGGGCTGATTTTTAACCGCAAAACAGCACCATAGTGGAAGGCATTAGATTAAAATCCTATCCATGGCGATTTAGTAATATTCAAAAACTCCATCAGCTTTTTAACATCTTCTTTATAAAGATCAGTCAGAAATTGTCTGTCATCATTGCTTAACAAATCCGTGGCGTCACTGCTTTTTTTTGAAAACCTGGCCTTTAAATTTGTTTTTATATTGTAGTATGTGCTGCTATCAAAAAACGAAGGAAGAACTTTTTTATAAACAAACCTAAAGGGCGAATATTTTTTCATCAAAAGCCTGCCGGTCCATGATAATCCTAACGATGTATTAAGTTTTGGAACGGGTTTAAGTTTATTAAGCCGCGACGTCCCCAAGGTGTCAAAAATGGAATTTACAAATGATAAATTATCATTTACAAAATCCTCATAAAACAAAACCGTAACGTTTGTAAAGTTTTCTTTAAACGTTTTCACTTGCTCGTAGTACAATCCTTGCTTATAGTTTTGATAAAATGAATGCAAGTAGTCTCTGTTACCAGCAAGTTCATCTTTCACCGCTTCAACCAGCGAGTTGCATTTTTCGGATTTCTTAGTGTACATAAAATTAGAGACAGCCCGGTCAACCGGATTTCTCAGAATTATTATGATGTACGGGTCCCCCAAATACGCTTTAATTTTAGGAACAGTAGTTTTGTAGTAATACAGGTACTGTATGCTGGCGTCAATTGCAAATTTTGAATCAGTTAAATAAGCAGCCTCATATTCATCAAAGTTTAGCACGCTTGTGTCTGATAGAAATTTCTTTAGCGGATCTTTATCTGAGAGATTTATAATTTCGTCACTTATAAAAAACCGTGGCTCTTTTTTCGGCGACACAAAGAAATCAGGATGCTGATTCAAAATGGAAACAATTGAAGTTGTACCTGCTTTTGGTGCCCCCGGAATTATAATATTAGGTAGCATCATTTATTTGCCTATTCTGATTTGATACTTAAAATTATGTTAGTATATTAAAAAGATAATTAATGTTTAATCACTTATTAATTGCCGAATTAACGTTTCTTTTACTAAAAGAGTTGTTAGTTTTTACCACTCCAACTATTTAAGAATGGCGATGAGCTCTTGATTTAAAAGCTCGTGTAATCAACTTCTGATTAAATTTTAATTTACCGATACTTCTATTGACTTGAAATTCCCGTTAATTTTTACGTATCCCTGTCTTGAATCCTCTATTTTAACCGATTTGTTGTCCGGAGAAAAACTAAGATTATAAAACACCGGGTAATTGATCTGTATATGCGCTGCCGACGAAGGATTTGGATTTACAATAACATAGCTTTTACCACTTTTATAGTCCTTCCGGTAGCATCTGATATTCCAGTTATTGCTTTCACTTAAAAACACTCTTTTTTTAGCCTCCAAAGCACTAATATAATTTTCATCGGTGTTGTCTTTTCTTACACCCCTTATATCGTCATCTCTTTCAAAGCAGGTGCTAATAAAATTTCTATCGGCCACATCATACCATTTCTCAACCATATCTATATCGTCGGGATCGTAATTGCCGTCAAACCCAGTTTCGCCAAACCATATCGGAATTTTATATTTCTTTCCGATATTCATAGCTTCTGCAATTTTGTACGCCAAACCGCCATCACCTTTCAGCGAAAGTTTGTGATAATAGTGGTGCATGCTATAAAGGAGCTTTTTTTCCGGATCGTCAGGAATACCTTTCTGCAAATAAAACTCCTGGGTAATATTTGCCCACGAATGCCCAAAAGCAATAATATGATTTTTGTCATTTTCGCGTATTAGCTTGATAACATCGTTGTGCATTTTTAAAACAAAATCCTGGCTATAGGTTGACCCTGGCTCATTTTGAACCTCATAGAAAGCAACAGCTGGTTCATCCTTGAATTTTTCCGACAAATGCTGCCACACGTCAAGCCACGCGCGATAAAGGTCAGGATTGCCCTCATATTTGTCACTAACCTTCTGATCATTTATCATCATTTCCTGATGATCAAGACTTACATACATACCCAGTAGCTTAGCGAGGTTTATTTTTGGAACAATATATTTGTTAATATACTCGTCGGTAAAGCCCGATATGGTTTGATTAAATGGCGGCCCTGATGTTTTCAGGTAAATACCTGGCTCGTTTTTCGTCTCGGCGTTAAAGGTGCGGAAGACTAATCTAAAGCCGTTAAAACCTAACAATTTAAGCCTGATTATACCCTTAAGGTCCTCCTCCAGGGTGCTTGACAATCCGCCATGGGCGTGGATATTAATATATTGGTTTTCATCCGTTATTAACTTGGTGTCATCCGCAATTTTTATCCAGGGAAGCGGCGCTGACTGGACTAAATGTATAGATTTTTGATCTGCAATTTGTTGGGATGATCCAATAAAGTAATAATCCGAATTCGAGGTGATTACAATTTCAAGTTTATTTTTTGAAAATTCATCCGGATTGATCGAGATAGCGTTTGACTGATCCACGGGAATGTACCTTAAAAATTTCAACCCGCTGTCAAACACGTATACTTTTAAATTACTTTCCCTGGGACTAATTTCAATCCGCTGTTGCCCCATCACTAAAGTGGACGAGGCGATCTGCAGTAGCAGCATAGGCAAAAAACGACATAACTTTTTCATAGCGCAGCAACTTTATATGGTCTAATATAATATCTGACAAATACAGAAATGGCTAAGATACTTGTGAAAATTCCTATATAATAGGGTATTCCTGGTGAGAGCGACGACTCTAATAACCGAAAAAGCAGGTAATCCCGTAACGTTAACATCAAAATTGTTTTGCCGGGGCGTAATGTTTTTTTTACATCTATAAACAGTACTATATATAAACTTAAACAAACAAGGGCTCCAATCAATCCAAATTCATAACAAATACCTACCCAACCGATATCGGACAAGAAAAAGCTGTTGCCATATATCCTTGCAAATCCGTTTAGCCAAAGTTCATTTAAGTTGCCGCCGCCAAAAAGCAAATGGTCAAACTGGGCCGAAATAAATTTACTAGCATTAGTAGTTGTAACAAGTCGTGTATCTAATGATGCCGTATTAACATTTTCGGCAATAAAATCAAAGCCGCCATTTACCAGCCAAACAATGATCACGACACTTAAACCCAACAGAAAAATTTTAATTGAAGCATTTGACTTAAAGAAAATAGTAATACCCAAAACTGCAGTAACACAGCACAAATATAGGCGCTCACCTGATAAAACCAGGACGTACCCATAGGTGAGGAGGAACACACTTAACCTAATTAGATTAAAGTTAGCCACCATTTTTCTGAACGTGTAGAAAGTCAATATTGTAATAAAAACATCAGGCCAGCGAAACCTATACCCCTTTGAATCATGAACGATGATATCACTCTCCTGGGTCCAATATTTTTGAGGGTTGAAACTTAAATCAATAGTAATATATGTTATTAAAAAAAACATGCCGACGCAAAAAAAAGTCAATTCAAGCTCCCTTAAGGTCACGTTAAATCCCCTTAATATTGCGAACATAAAAAAATAATAAAATACGCCGGTTAGTTTTATTTGGGCAACAATGCCCATAATATAAGGTTGATGAAAATAATAGTAGCTTGAAGTGGCTGAAATTATTACTAAAAATAAAAAAATAAAAACAAGGTACCAACTATATTCCGGAAGCCTTTTGGTCACCAAAATCTTCAAAAAGTATACAACAAATACAATCAAAGATAATACACCAATAACTACTTTTGACAGGATGTACAGTATGTTGTTATCTTTAACATAAAAGAATTCCTGAAACAGGAATATAAATATAAGCGCCAGCCAGAATATAAGACCCTTTCGAACCCTTTCTGTTTTTGTATATTGCTCAAATTGGCTTAAAACCTCTTCCATTTACTGGTTAGTCTGTTTTTTGGTAATGGTTGCTTAATAAAAAGATTTTATAAGTAATGAATTTCCATCAAAGGGTTCTTTTCAATTTATTAAATAAACCTGGCTAAAAACTAAATTAAAACCATTGTAAATAAGTCTTTAATAAAAGAACGTTACACTTCTGCAGAACACCGGTACTTAAACAGGGCGAAGCTCTGATGCTATAAGGGCCATAATTAAGTTAACGGAAAATGCCCTTATTCAGTGTTTCCCGGGGTCATTTTTTCCTTATGCGTTTTTTGAAACGGGTGAATATGTTACTCTTTTCTTCGTTTTGATAATAGCCATAACCGTAACCATAACCATAACCATAGCCATAACCGTAACTGTAACCGTAGCTCATTTTTACTACAATATCATTAACCACTATGCTCAATTTTTTAAGCTTTTTGGTTGTGTAAAGTTCATTAACAATTTTAAGTTGTTCCTTAAAGGTATAATTTTGACGAACTATGTATAAACACATATCGCTAAAGCGGTTCATCAACTGGGCATCCGTAACAAGGCCCACAGGCGGCGCGTCAATTAATATATAATCGAAATCTTTTTTCAATTTGGCCATCAGATCGTCTGCCCGCTCATCCAAAATTAATTCGGTAGGATTTGGCGGGATCGGCCCGGAAGAAATCACGAATAAATTTTCGTGAACCTTTGAAGGAACGATCATCGATTCGGGTCTCATATCATTAGATATGATATAATTTGAAAACCCATTCGTATTTTCAAGTCCAAGGTAGGTTGAAATTTTAGGCTTACGTAAATCAAGTTCCATTATCAACACTTTTTTGCCCGATATGGCCAGCACACATGCCAAATTCATGGTGACGAATGATTTTCCCTCTCCGGACATACTGGATGTTAACAAGATTACTTTTTCGTCGTTCTTATTGATGAAAAAGTGAAGATTTGTCCTCAGGGCCCTGAATTGTTCGGAAATTGCTGAACGCGATGAATCAAGAACAATAATACTTTCCTTGGATTTACTATGACTAATTTCACCAATGATCGGAATATTACAAAGTTGAACGATGTCGTCCCTGGTTAAAATCTTATTATTCATCAAATCCTTTATGTACACCCTCATGATTGGAAATACCAATCCCATAAACATGGCAAAAGCAGCAACTATATAGATGTTTGGGCTGTACGGTTTATAATCTGACTTAGGTGGATCGATAATAGTGGCGATTGAGAGATTGGAATTTCTGGTAATCTCAGTTTCTTCCTTCTTTTGAAGTAAGTAGACATAAAGAGCCTCCTCAATACCTTGCTGCCTCGACATGTCCATAATAATGCGCTGTTTTGGCGGTACCTGGTTAATTTGACTCTCAAAATTTTTGGTACTGGCTTTAAGTTGTTGATTTGTAATTTCGATCCCCTTTTTCGTAGTCGACAGGTTTTTGATCATGTCTTTTCTCAACGAAACAATTTGCGCATCTACATTTTGCATAAATGGGTTATCCTTCGTTACAGATAATAATTGTCTGTCCCGGTCCATCAATAGCTGATTGTATTTTTCAACCAGTGATGTAAATATCAAATCAGCAGGCAACACGGATTCGGGTACTACAGTTTTATTTTTAGTATCATCATTCAGATATTCAAGTAATGAATTTACTATACTCAACTGGGTTTGATTTTTGGTCAACTCATCCATGTACGTGCTGGAGCTGCCCACAAGTAGTTTACCCTGCTCGTTCATGTCCGCAAGGTCATTTTTTTGTTTGTAAAGCTGCAAATTCTGTTCAATAGATGATAACTCTGAGTTAACAACCAGTAACCGCCTGTCAATAAAATTGATTGTACTATCAGCAACCATATTATTTAAACGCACATCCTGATCACGATAGTTATTTATCAGTGTATTAAGAATCTGTTCGCCTTCACGCGGTATCGGGTAATCAAAAACAAGGTCAATAGTGGTAACAGTAGTACTTGTTACGGTAACCGTGAAAATTTGCTGAAGATCATAAATCCTTTGATCCACCGATTCTATGTCAAAGCGGTAACTTTGGCCTTCACCAAAACTGTACAGCGGGTTCTTTTTAACCCTAATCAGCCCCACGCCAACCGCATTGAATAACTGGTCGTAATGCAATACAATATCCTGGCTTGTTGTACTCAAGTCAGGATTAGTTTGTTTATAAACTAACTCAAACTTACTTTTATCAATCGGATAAAGCTTGAAAGTTGTGGTCATTATCGTATCAACCGGTTTAACCAATTCAGCGATAATAGGGCTTCTGTTTATCTGTTGGTCTGTTATGGTCCGGCGCAAATAATAAATGATATTCAAATTCATATCACGAATCGTCTTATCCATCAGGTGCTTGGTTTGCAGCACTTGTGCCTCATTGTCAACATTGCTTTTAAGGTCGAGTAACGAACTTAAATCCAGCAATGAACTACTCGAACCAATGGAACTTGACGAAGTATTATTATCGGCAATCAGTACTTCGGAAGTGATATTATAGGCAGGTGACTTGTAGTACATAAATAAAACCCCCAAAACACCACATAAAACCAGGCTTATAAGAAACACCCACCAATCGGCCTTAAGTTTTGCAACAAAAGCTTTAAAGTCAAAACTTTTAATTGGATCATTCATTCTCGAACGTTCGTTTATTATCTCAGAATTCGTATTCATATTAAACTAATAAAATCATTGATGTTTTTACTTGGAACTAATTCGCAAATACAATAATGCCCCCGTTAAAATCGATGCGGCAATAGTGATGATTCGGGTTTGTTCCGCATCGGCCTGAATTGCTTTTGATCTATTTGGCTCAACATAAACGACATCGTTTTGCTTGAGATAAAAATAGGGCGACTTAAATAAGTCCGAATTGTTTAAATTTAACCTGTAAAGTTCCTTTTTGCCATTATTTTCTCTAATAACCATTACGTTTTCGCGGCGCCCATAAATAGTAAGATCGCCAGCCATACCTATGGCATCAAGTATTGAAACCTTTTCACTAGGAACGACAAAAGTGGACGGATGGGCTACTTCGCCTATTACCGTTATTTGAAAATTAGCAAACCGCAACTGTACATCCGGATCTTTGAAATATTTTTCGGCCCTGCTTTTAACAAGTTCCTTTGCCTGAAAAGAGGTGAGGCCAGCGACATGCACAGACCCGATCATTTGCAAAGAAATATTCCCGTCATGATCAACCAGCCAACCAGAAACCATTTGTGTGGGGCCGCTGCTCGAAGTATTTGAGGCGACTACCGGTACCACCGATATCTGGTTAACCGGCGCTGATGTTGTCGGGTCTATGGTCAAAACGGTTATCGAGAGAATATCGTCCGGAATAATTACGGGATCGGAATAAGGCGCATCCTTTACCATTTTTTCTTTCGTGCTATCCGGAATATCTGTAAAATAGGGGACATGTTTTAAATTGGTACAAGAAGAATAAACGGTAATTATATAACAAGCAATTAAACCATTTATCAAATATTGCCAGCATTTTCTCATATTATAATCGGATTAGTGTTTTAATGGTATTAGTGTAATTTAAGAATGTATTGTCCCCGCAGCGACAGTTTCATTAGTTGTTTCGTCAACTATTATTAGTGATCCGGTAATACGGTTTCTTCTATATTCATCAAAAATCAATGGCTTGGTTGTTCGCATCCTTACTCTGGCCATGTCATTCATCCTAATATCCTCGTCCTGCTCCAGCCTTTGCATTGTATTAATATCAATTTTGTATATCACTTCTTTAATAATGGCCATCACTTCGCGGGTAGTGCTTCTCAGGTAATATTTTGCGCCCGGTCTCGGTCCTTTGGCCGCCATCCAACACATTAACACATCTATATCCTGCCCTACCTCGGGCTGGTTATTATTTTTTACGATCATGTCGCCGCGGCTAATGTCAATGTCATCCTCAAGGCAAATCGAAACCGACATTGGCGGAAAAGCTTCATCAATTTGCCCATCATAAGTGTTTATAGACTTTATTTTAGACGTTAGCCCCGAAGGCAGAATAGTCACGTTATCGCCCGTCCTGAAAATTCCACCCGCCACACGGCCGGCATAACCCCTGTAATCATGGTATTGTTCTGCATGCGGGCGTATGATTGTCTGCACGGGGAAACGAGCGTCCAAATGATTTTGATCACTGCTAATATGCAATGTTTCGAGTGTATCCAATAAACTTGCACCTCTATACCAGTCCATACTTTCAGAGCGATTGACCACATTGTCTCCGTTCAAAGCGCTTATTGGGATATACCTTATATCTTTTATATCCAATTTGCTCGCAAATTCGTGATATTGCTCTACCACCTTGTTAAATACCGCTTCGGAATATTCAACAAGATCCATTTTATTTATACAAACGATTATATGGGGGATTTTCAACAAGGATGCTATAAAGGAGTGGCGGCAAGTTTGTTCAATCACTCCGTGGCGTGCGTCGATGAGCAACAGTGCGACATTTGCTGTAGAGGCCCCCGTAACCATATTGCGCGTGTATTGTATATGGCCAGGAGTGTCGGCTATAATAAACTTACGTTTCGGGGTTGCGAAATACCTGTAAGCCACGTCAATGGTGATACCTTGCTCCCGCTCCGAGCGGAGACCGTCGGTAAGCAGGGACAAATCAACATGTTGAAGACCTTTCCTCTCGCTCGATTGCTTCACAGCGGCCATTTGATCCTCAAAAATTGATTTTGAGTCGTAAAGCAAACGCCCTATTAGCGTGCTTTTCCCATCATCAACGCTGCCAGCAGTCGTAAAACGCAGTATTTCCATAGTTGTTTGCGGCGAATATATTGATATTATTTTAATTTCCCGTTAAGCTCAGCTCTTTGGGCAATTCTAATTGTATTATAATTTCGATTATCTTAGCTTAAAAATAACCCTGGCGCTTCCTGTCTTCCATCGAAGTATCCGAGCGTTTGTCGTCGCTTCGATGACCCCGTTCGGTGCTGCGCGTGGCTGACACCTCCATCACTATTTTCTCGATCGTATCGGCTTCAGATTCGATACCGCCGGTTATTGTAATATCGCCCAGTGTGCGAAAACGCATGTATTTTAACTCCAGTTTCTCACCTTCTCTCAAAGCCAAAAATTCCGAGTTAGGCAGCCAGGAGCCATCGCGAAAAACTGCTTCGCGATGATGGGCGAAATACAGTGACGGGATAGCGATCTTTTCCTGAGCTATGTAGTTCCACACGTCCATTTCTGTCCAGTTACTGATCGGAAAAACTCTGAAATGCTCGCCCATTCGCTTACGGCCATTAAAAATGTTCCATAGCTCCGGGCGTTGATTTTTTGGGTCCCATTGCCCAAACTCATCTCTATGGCTAAAAAATCTTTCTTTCGCCCTGGCCTTCTCCTCATCGCGGCGTGCACCGCCAATGGCTGCATCTATTTTGTGCCGCTCAATAGCATCTAATAAAGTGACTATCTGCAACTCATTTCTGCTTGCATTGATACCCCTCTCTTCAACGGCGCGGCCATTATCTATCGCTTCCTGAACCGAACCCACAATTAGCTGTACGCCCAGCTCCTCTACTAATTTATCACGAAATTCCATCGTTTCGATGAAGTTATGCCCGGTGTCGATATGGATTAGCGGCATAGGGATTTTGGCCGGCCAGAATGCCTTTTTTGCCAGGTGAGTAATCACAATTGAGTCTTTTCCACCGGAAAATAAAATTGCCGGTCTGTCAAATTGCGCAGCAACTTCCCTGATCACATATATAGCTTCTGATTCAAGCTCCTGAAGGCTGGTGAGGTAATATTTATTGTACATATAATTAATTTTCTGCCTTGAGCTTAGGCAGGACACATTCTAAAATTAACTTTACTGATTGCTCTAACGTTTGACTAACTGTATTAACGTAAATATCGGGCGAGACAGGGGCCTCAAAAGGAGAGCTGATTCCAGTGAAATTGCTGATCTCGCCATTTCTTGCTTTTTGATACAAACCCTTAACATCGCGCCGCTCGCAGATTTCAAGCGGCGTGTCAACAAAAATTTCTATAAATAAATCGCCAAGTAAACTACGCAGCCATTGCCGGTCACGCCGATAGGGAGAAATGAATGTAGCAATTGCCACTAATCCGGCATCGCAAATTAACTTTGACACTTCACCTATTCGTCTCAAATTCTCAATCCGGTCCGCCTCGGTAAATGATAAATCCTTGCACAGGCCCTTTCTGATATTATCGCCATCCAGGATAAACGTTTTTATTCCCCTTTCAAACAACTCCTGTTCAACACAATTAGCTATTGTACTTTTGCCGGATCCGGACAACCCGGTGAACCATAAACACGCAGCCTTATGCCCATTAGCCGCTTCACGATCAACGCGTTTTAATTTATATGAATGTTCAACAATGTGGAGTTTCTCTTTCATTAAAAGATCTTAACCATTTATTTTATAGCGTTATAACTTGAAAATCACCGTTTTACCGTTGCCGAAATTCGAGCGATCCTTTTCTCAAAATATAATTGTTAATACTGCCCTGAAACTACAAACCACGGATTCAGCATGTTTTCTTTATTGTATTTCAGTTCGCTGCCGGTCATATAGTCGTAAACCCGGCAGTCGGAATAATGGGCAATCGCGTGCGCAGCTGCCGTATCCCACTCCATCGTAGGCGCCAGTCTCGGATAAATATGAGCTTTGCGTTCAGCCACCAGGCACAATTTTATTGAACTTCCTGAACTGATCAGGTTCACATTTCCAAGCTCCTCCTGTTTTTTACTAACAAAGTCTTCCGTCTCCTTTGTTGAATGTGAGCGACTGGCAACGATGGTAAATATTGTTGGGTAATGGCTGTTAGTAAGCGATTCGGCCCGGTCAAAAAGTCCTGCAGCATCTCCCTCCTTAAAATGCTCTTCAATTTCAACCTTAAAACTTCCGGTTTTTTCAGAGGCAAAATACAATACCCTTGTAACCGGGACATATACAACACCTATCACTGGAGTATCAAGCGCTATCAGGGCGATATTGACAGTAAACTCGCCGTTCTTTTTAATAAATTCCTTTGTCCCGTCAAGCGGGTCAACCAGCCAGAACAATTCCCACTTTGACCTGTCGTGATAAGGAACCGCACTGCCTTCCTCGCTCAAAACCGGCAATCCTGATACTTTGAGGCCCTCCACTATAACCTGGTGTGAATTTCGGTCCGCTTTGGTTAATGGCGACTGGTCGGACTTCAGCTCGATCTCCTGCTCATCCTCATTGTATACTTTCATTATTTCATCGCCGGCTTTAATAGCCGCGACGATAGCTAATCGTAAATTTAACTCCATAGGTAGATGGTGGTTAAGCTTTTTAATAACTTTTACAAAAACAAAGCTAAAATATAAAAAAAAATGTAAAAATTATAAGTTTTTTTTATTCTGTTTAAAAATTTAATATCACAGAGAACGATTTATTAACATATATTTTTTACTGGTTAATGAATTTTAACTACGCCTGTCCCATTGTCCCGCCGAAGTTCATCGGAAAACCCGTCGGTTCAGGCTGAATTTTTATGCGTCCGTTTATTGCTTCAAATTTTTCCATATTATCCTGCATAGCAACCATCAAACGCTTGGCATGCTCGGGCGTCAAAATTATTCGTGATTTCACCTTTGCTTTTGGAACGCCGGGCATAACCCTGATAAAATCAAGTACAAACTCGGAACTCGAGTGGGTAATTATGGCCAGGTTTGAATAAATGCCCTCCGCCATTTCCTCGGAGAGTTCAATATTCAGTTGATTGTCGTTTTGCTCTTCCATCGCGCTAAAATAACAAAGCCATTGCATTTGAACGAAACCTTTATAAAATATTTCAGTACAGGTAAATATAAAAGTACCCGGGTTTATAAAAATTCCTATTAATTAAATCATAACCTGCCGTCAACCAGCGACCGATCTAAAACGGCCTTTGTATCAAAAATTACGGTTTTGGGAGTACTCAGTGCCGCCAGGTCCAGCCCTCCAAATTCCGGGTGAGCCACCGCCAATACTATAGCATCGTAGCTATCACCTGTCCCTGCCGGTTTTATTTCGATCAGCTCAATCCCAAACTGTTCTTTTACTTCACGTTTATCCGCGCGGGGGTCATAAATATCCACGTTTAGTCCAAACTGCACCAACTCATTGTAAATATCAATAACCTGCGAGTTGCGAATATCAGGGCAATTTTCTTTGAATGTAATTCCTAAAATAAGCGCTCTCGAACCTTCAATATGGTGCCCCTTTTTTATCATAAGCTTTATTACTTTATTAGCTACAAAAATGCCCATATTTGAGTTGACACTTCTGCCGGATAAAATAACCTGGGGTTGATAGCCAAGAGATTCAGCTTTATGAGCAAGATAATAAGGATCGACCCCAATGCAATGCCCGCCAACTAAACCCGGTTTGTATTTTAAAAAATTCCACTTGGTTGCGGCCGCCGCCAGCACATCATTTGTGTCGATCCCAATCAGGTCGAAAATGAGCGCCAGTTCATTTACAAAGGAAATGTTAATATCGCGCTGGGCATTTTCTATCGCCTTTGATGCCTCAGCCACCTTTATGCTTGGTGCTTTATAAGTACCCGCTTCAATGATCGATCCGTATAACTGGTCGACGAAGTCGGCCACCGCCGGCGTTGAGCCAGAGGTTACCTTTATGATTTTGGTCAGCGTATTTACTTTGTCGCCCGGATTTATCCTTTCAGGTGAATAGCCGCAAAAAAAATCGCCATTGAACTTTAGTTGCGATTGCTGCTCGAGAACGGGAACACAATCTTCTTCGGTACAACCGGGGTACACTGTCGACTCATAAATCACGATGTCATTTTTTTTGAGTACCGATCCGATAAGCTCCGATGCATATAGCAAGGGTTTTAGGTCAGGCGATTTAAAATGATCCACGGGGGTAGGTACCGTGACAATGAAAATATTGGACGACTTTAAATCCTCAAGGCTTGATGATAAGCGCAACCCGCTTCCGTGCCGTTCTTTCAGCACTTCATTTAATTCAGGGATATTAGCTTCCCCGGTGCTGTCGCTGCCTTGCAACAGATCGCTGATTCTGCCGGCATTAATATCAAAACCTAAAACCTGGTATTTTTTGGCAAATTCGATCGACAAAGGCAATCCGACATAGCCTAAACCGATAACGGCAATTTTAATATTTTCGAGGTCAAATTTCTCCATCCTTTATTTCGGCTGCAATCTAAATTTTTTTACGCATACAACCCTATACCAAGTAGTTTGTATACCGCGATAAATTTTATTTTTAAATAGCAAAGCCTTCCGTTTTAAGGGGAAGGCTTTGCTAAATATTTGTCAAACCATCTGGCTATGCTTCTAACTCTTCAGCTTTCGAAGCCATCAGGCGGTCAAATTCTTCCTGTGAACCTACGCGGATATTTTCATACTCGCGCAAACCGGTTCCGGATGGGATCAGGTGACCAACGATAACGTTTTCTTTCAAGCCAAGCATAAGGTCTTTTTTACCTGCGATAGCTGCTTCGTTCAGTACTTTGGTAGTTTCCTGGAACGATGCTGCGGATATAAACGACTTGGTACCTAATGATGCCCTGGTAATACCTTGCAGTATCGGGCTGGAAGTTGCCGGTATAGCATCACGCACTTCGGCCAATTTTTGATCCTTGCGTTTCAAAATTGAATTTTCGTCGCGTAGCTTTCTTACCGAAACGATCTGGCCAGGTTTTAAATTGGCCGATTCACCCGGATCGACGATGACCTTTTTGTCAAATATTTCGTCATTTTCGATCATGAAGTCCCAGCTGTCAACTGCTTCTCTTTCCAGGAAGCGGGTGTCGCCGGCATCTTCTATAGCTACCTTCTGCATCATTTGATGCACGATCACTTCAAAGTGCTTATCGTTAATCTTCACACCCTGCAAGCGGTAAACCTCTTGGATACCGTTCACCAGGTATTCCTGCACAGCTGCCGGGCCCTTGATGGCCAATATATCGGCCGGGGAAATTGACCCGTCGGACAGTGGCATACCTGCTTTAACAAAGTCGTTGTCCTGAACCAGGATGTGTTTCGACAGCGGAACAAGATATTTCTTGATCTGACCGTCTTTCGACTCGATGGTGATTTCGCGGTTACCGCGTTTAACACCACCCAGGGTTACCACACCGTCAATTTCAGTTACAACAGCAGGGTTGGATGGGTTACGCGCTTCAAACAACTCGGTTACACGTGGTAAACCACCTGTAATATCGCGGGTTTTACCAGTTGAACGAGGTATTTTGGCGATAACCTGCCCTGTTTGCAATTTTTCACCTTCATCAACAGCGATGTGGGCGCCAACAGGGATGTTATATCCTTTAATAATGTTGCCTTTATTATCTGCAACCTGGATAACCGGGTTTTTAGTTTTGTCGCGGGTATCGATGATCACCTTTTCGCGGTGGCCTGTTTGCTCGTCAGATTCTTCGCGGAAAGTAATACCTTCCAAAACAGCCTCAAACTTGGCAACACCTGCAAATTCAGAGATAATTACCGCGTTGTACGGATCCCATGAACAGATACGGTCGCCACGGTTGATCTTGCTGCCGTCTTTTACATACAGGTATGAGCCATATGGAATGTTATTGGTAACAATCACCTTGTTGGTGCCTGGCTCAAGAATGCGGAACTCGCCGGAACGGCCTAATACCACATCCACTAAGCCATCTTCTGTTTTATACTCAACTGTACGAACGTTTTCAAATTCGATAACACCTTCAAACCTGGCATTGATCTGCGACTCAGCAGCGATGTTAGAAGCGGTACCACCTACGTGGAATGTACGCAGTGTTAACTGTGTACCCGGCTCACCTATGGACTGTGCAGCAATTACGCCAACTGCCTCGCCTTTTTGCACGCGTTTACCGCTTGCCAGGTTACGGCCGTAGCATAATGCACAAACGCCACGCTTGCTTTCGCAAGTCAATACTGAACGGATCTCGATACCTTCCAGCGGTGAGTTTTCTATTGCCTTGGCTATATCTTCCTCAATATCCTGTCCGGCTGATACCAACAGTTCGTTGGTGATTGGGTCATGCACATCGTACAGCGAAGTACGGCCCAATATGCGCTCGTGTAATGGCTCAACAATATCCTCGTTGTCTTTTAACGCGGTGGTATAAATACCTCTCAAAGTACCGCAATCAGTTTCGCCAACGATCATGTCCTGCGCAACGTCATGCAAACGGCGGGTAAGGTAACCGGCATCGGCAGTTTTTAACGCCGTATCCGCCAAACCTTTACGAGCACCGTGGGTTGAGATGAAGTATTCCAAAACCGACAGGCCTTCTTTAAAGTTGGAAAGGATCGGGTTCTCGATAATTTCACCGCCTGAGCCTGATTTTTGAGGCTTAGCCATCAAACCACGCATACCTGCAAGCTGACGGATCTGCTCCTTGGAACCACGCGCACCTGAATCCAGCATCATATAAACTGAATTGAAGCCCTGGTTGTCAGTCGACAGGATTTCCATCACATTCGCGGTTAAGCGGTTGTTGATACGGGTCCAAATGTCGATGATCTGGTTATAACGCTCGTTATTGGTAATGAAACCCATATTGTAGTTGCCCATAACCTCTTCAACTTGTTTCGAAGCTGTCTCGATAAGAGTAACTTTTTCAGCAGGGATGTTAATATCCTTCAGGTTAAATGACAAACCACCCTGGAATGCCATCCGGAAACCTAATTCCTTAATATCATCAAGGAACTGGGCCGCCCGCGCCATACCGGTCATTTTAACAACTTCGCCAATGATATCACGAAGCGACTTTTTGGTAAGCAGTTCATTTATATAACCTACTTCAACCGGAACATGCTGGTTAAACAACACGCGGCCAACGGTTGTATCGATAATTTTCGATACGATGACGCCATCTCTGTCTTTTACGAATGCTTTAACTTTAATAAAGGCATGCAGGTCGATCTTCTTTTCATTGTAAGCGATGATCACTTCTTCCGAAGAATAGAAAGTTAAACCTTCGCCTTTTACAACACGCCCTGCATCAGTTTTACGGCCTTTGGTTATGTAGTACAAGCCAAGCACCATGTCCTGCGATGGTACGGTGATAGGCGTACCGTTGGCAGGGTTTAAGATGTTATGCGACGCCAGCATCAATACCTGTGCCTCCAAAATTGCGGCGTTGCCCAGGGGCACGTGAACGGCCATCTGGTCACCGTCAAAGTCGGCGTTGAACGCGGTACAGGTTAACGGGTGCAATTGGATTGCCTTGCCTTCAACCAGTTTTGGCTGGAAGGCCTGGATACCCAACCGGTGCAGCGTAGGCGCACGGTTTAACAATACCGGGTGGCCTTTAAGTACGTTTTCCAAAATATCCCAAACCAATGGGTCTTTACGGTCGACTATCTTTTTGGCTGATTTTACAGTTTTAACCACACCCCGCTCTATCATCTTGCGGATGATAAACGGCTTGAACAGCTCGGCGGCCATATCCTTAGGCAAACCGCACTCGTGCAGCTTAAGGTTAGGGCCTACAACAATTACAGAACGTGCCGAGTAGTCAACACGTTTACCCAACAAGTTTTGACGGAAACGGCCCTGTTTACCTTTCAGGATATCCGAAAGTGATTTCAAAGCACGGTTACCTTCGGTTTTTACCGCGTTAACCTTACGTGAGTTATCAAATAAAGAGTCAACAGCTTCCTGGAGCATACGTTTTTCGTTACGTAAGATCACTTCAGGCGCTTTGATCTCGATCAGTCTTTTCAGACGGTTGTTACGGATGATTACACGACGATAAAGGTCGTTCAAATCAGAAGTAGCAAAACGGCCGCCTTCCAATGGAACCAACGGACGCAACTCCGGCGGGATAACAGGAACGATCTTCACGATCATCCACTCCGGGTTATTTTCGATCCGGGTTTTTGCATCGCGGAAAGCTTCAACTACCTGCAGGCGTTTTAAAGCTTCGTTTTTGCGTTGCTGCGAAGTTTCATTAGCCGCCTGGTGGCGTAAGCTGAAAGACAGCTCATCCAGGTCGAGGCGTTTTAATAATTCTTCGAGGGCTTCAGCACCCATTTTAGCAACAAATTTTTGCGGGTCTTTATCATCCAGGTATTGGTTTTCCTTTGGAAGGGTATCCAATACGTCAAGATATTCTTCTTCGGTAAGGAAGTCCATAGCGTTAATGCCATCGGCTTCTTTTACGCCCGGCTGAATAACCACATAGCGCTCATAGTAAATGATCAGGTCGAGCCTTTTGGTTGGTAAACCAAGCAGGTACCCGATTTTATTGGGCAATGAGCGGAAATACCAGATATGCGCAACAGGCACCACCAGGTTGATGTGGCCCATACGCTCACGGCGCACTTTCTTTTCGGTTACTTCAACACCGCAACGGTCGCACACAATACCCTTGTAACGGATACGCTTGTACTTGCCGCAATGGCATTCGTAATCTTTAACCGGACCGAAAATACGCTCGCAGAATAAACCGTCACGCTCAGGCTTGTAGGTCCTGTAGTTGATGGTTTCAGGTTTCAAAACTTCACCGCTCGAACGCTCCAGGATGGATTCCGGAGAAGCCAAACTGATGGTAATGGTGGTGAAATTACTCTTGATTTTATTATCCTTTTTGTAAGACATAGTCTCCTTTGTTTTTAAGGTGAAAGGCGAAAGGTGAAAGGTAAAAGGTGTTTGCATTTCTGCCTTTCACCTTTCACCTTTTACCTTTTACCTTATTCTAATGTAATATCCAAACCTAAGCCTCTTAATTCATGAACCAATACGTTGAATGATTCAGGAACTGACGGGGTTGGCAGGTTTTCGCCTTTAACAATGGCTTCGTAAGTTTTGGCGCGGCCGATAACATCATCCGATTTAACGGTCAATATCTCCTGCAGAATGTTTGATGCACCGAATGCTTCCAATGCCCAAACCTCCATTTCACCAAAACGCTGACCACCGAACTGTGCTTTACCACCCAAGGGCTGCTGCGTGATGAGCGAGTATGGCCCGATAGAACGCGCGTGCATCTTATCGTCAACCATGTGGCCCAGTTTCAGCATGTAGATGATACCTACGGTTGTTTGCTGGTCGAAACGGTCGCCGGTTAAGCCATTGTACAGGTAAGTACGGCCTGATTCAGGTAAGCCGGCTTTCTTCACCCACTCTTCCACTTCACCATGGCTTGCACCATCGAAAATAGGAGTAGCGAATTTTACGCCCAGCTCTTTACCTGCCCAGCCCAGTACGGTTTCGTAAATTTGGCCCAGGTTCATACGCGAAGGCACGCCCAGCGGGTTCAACACGATATCTACAGGTGTTCCGTCTTCCAGGAATGGCATGTCCTCGTCGCGCACGATGCGGGCAACAATACCCTTGTTACCGTGGCGGCCGGCCATCTTATCCCCTACTTTCAGCTTACGCTTTTTGGCGATATAAACTTTGGCCATCTGCACAATACCTGAAGGCAGCTCATCCCCTACGCTGATCGCGAATTTATCGCGGCGGTAAGCGCCAAGCTCTTCGTTAACCTTGATGTTATAGTTGTGAAGAAGGGTCTTGATCAATTCGTTCTTATCGTCATCAGTGGTCCATTTAGTTGGATTGACGTTTTCGAAGGTCAAATCAACCAGTATCTTTTGGGTAAACTTAACGCCCTTAGGCACCTGCAGTTCTTTGTAAACGTTGTAAACACCTTGTGATGTTTTACCATTTACGATCTCGAACAGCTTGTCGATCAAAATATTTTTTAATTCTTTGATCGCCTTTTCATGCTTGGTATCCAGTTTTTCCAGCTGCGCTTTTTCTTCAGACTTGGTAGTCTTCTTGGCACGCGAGAATAACTTGGTATCGATAACCACGCCCGCGATTGACGGCGGAGTTTTCAACGAAGCGTCCTTAACATCTCCGGCTTTGTCACCAAAGATGGCACGCAAAAGCTTTTCTTCCGGTGACGGGTCAGATTCACCTTTAGGGGTGATCTTACCGATCAGGATGTCGCCTTCCTTAACCTCGGCGCCAATACGGATGATACCGTCCTCGTCCAGGTCTTTGGTAGCTTCTTCCGATACGTTCGGGATATCCGGTGTCAGTTCTTCTTCGCCACGTTTGGTATCACGCACTTCCAGCTCAAATTCTTCAACGTGAAGCGAAGTGAATATGTCCTGTGAAACCACACGCTCAGAAATTACGATCGCATCCTCAAAGTTATAACCCTGCCAAGGCATGAAGGCTACTTTCAGGTTACGGCCAAGCGCAAGCTCACCGTTTTGAGTTGCATATCCTTCGCAAAGCACCTGTCCTTTTTCAACGCGCTGGCCTTTCTTAACAATCGGCTTCAGGTTGATGGTTGTGCTCTGGTTAGTTTTCTTAAACTTGGTTAAACGATAGCTCCTTGAATCACCGTCGAAAGAGATTAAACGATCCTGCTCATCGCGGTCGTAGCGGATACGTATCTCGTTTGCGTCAACATACTCTACTATACCATCGCCTTCGGCGTTGATGAGTGTACGGGAGTCTTTAGCCACGCGGCCTTCCAAACCGGTACCTACTATAGGCGCTTCTGGGCGCAATAGCGGAACGGCCTGGCGCTGCATGTTCGAGCCCATCAGCGCACGGTTAGCGTCATCATGCTCCAGGAACGGAATTAAGGATGCAGCTATCGAGGTGATCTGGTTCGGCGCAATGTCCATATAATCCAACCGCTCCGGCTCGATGATCGGGAAGTCACCTTCGAAACGCGCTTTTACACGCGGCGTGGCGAACACACCTTTATCATCATATACTGCATTGGCCTGGCCGATGGTTTTGCCGTCTTCGTCCTCTGCCGACAAGTAAATAACATTTTCGCCTACCTGGACGATACCGTCAACCACACGTTTGTACGGGGTTTCGATGAATCCAAGGTTGTTGATCTTGGCGTGTACGCAAAGTGACGAGATCAAACCGATGTTCGGGCCTTCCGGCGTTTCGATGGTACACAAACGGCCATAGTGGGTGTAGTGTACGTCACGAACCTCGAAACCGGCACGCTCACGCGACAGACCGCCTGGCCCTAAGGCCGACAGGCGGCGCTTGTGGGTGATCTCGGCCAATGGATTGGTTTGATCCATGAACTGAGAAAGCTGGTTGGTACCGAAAAACGAGTTGATCACCGACGATAAAGTACGCGCGTTGATCAGGTCGGTTGGTGTAAATACTTCATTGTCGCGGATGTTCATACGCTCGCGGATGGTACGGGCCATACGGGCCAAACCAACACCGAACTGAGCGTATAATTGCTCGCCTACTGTACGAACGCGACGGTTTGACAAGTGGTCAATATCATCCACCTCAGCTTTTGAGTTGATAAGCTTGATCAAATATTTAACAATTGCGATGATATCCTGCTTGGTTAAAACTTTCGTTTCTTCCGAAGTAGTCAACTTCAACTTACGGTTGATGCGGTAGCGGCCCACATCACCCAGGTCATACCGCTTGTCCGAGAAGAACAGGCGGTCGATGATACCACGGGCAGTTTCCTCGTCAGGTGGTTCAGCGTTGCGCAACTGGCGGTAGATGTGCTCAACCGCTTCTTTTTCCGAGTTTGAAGTATCTTTTTGTAAGGTATTGTATATAATGGTATAGTCACCGCTGGTGGTCGAGTCCTCCTTGTTCAGGATAATTGTTTTTACACCTGCATCGATGATCATATCAATATGATCGTCTTCCAGCACGGTTTCACGCTCCAGGATGATCTCGTTACGGTCAATAGAAACAACTTCGCCGGTATCTTCGTCAACAAAGTCTTCAACCCATTTCTTCAGTACCCTTGCAGCAAGCTTGCGGCCGATATATTTCTTCAGGCCTGATTTGCTTACTTTTACTTCGTCGGCCAACTCAAATAATTCCAAAATGTCCTTATCCGAATCGTAGCCGATAGCACGCAACAGGGTGGTTACCGGGAATTTCTTTTTACGGTCAATGTAGGCATACATCACGTTGTTAACGTCAGTAGCAAATTCGATCCATGAACCTTTGAAAGGAATTACACGGGCCGAATACAATTTTGTACCGTTAGTATGGCGGCTTTGTCCAAAAAACACGCCCGGCGAACGGTGCAATTGCGATACAATCACACGCTCGGCGCCATTGATAACGAAAGTGCCTTTGGGTGTCATGTAAGGGATAGTTCCGAGGTACACGTCCTGCACAATAGTTTCAAAATCTTCGTGCTCCTCATCGTTGCACGACAGGCGAAGTTTGGCTTTTAAAGGCACGCTGTAAGTTAACCCGCGCTCAATACATTCCTGTATATCATAACGCGGCGGGTCAATAAAGTAATCAAGAAACTCCAGTACAAAGATGTTTCTTGAATCTGAGATCGGAAAGTTTTCGGCAAACACTTTGAACAACCCCTCTTTATAGCGGTTGTCAGAAGTAGTTTCCAATTGAAAAAATTCCTGGAAAGATTGCAACTGCACGTCAAGAAAGTCAGGATAATCCAAAACTCTGCGACTGGTTGCAAAATTTACTCTTTGATTATTTTGGTTTGCCAATGGAATAAAATTTTAGTTTACTAATAAACTGATGATGTATTCAAGGTAGATGCTAGAGATTGGAGATTAGTGATTAGAGATTAGTTACATAACGCATTTTAACCTCAAATCATTGTCTTCTAATCTCTAAACTATATAAACAGCAATAGACCCCGACCAAAATAGGCCGGAGTCTGATGCTATATTTGTTGGGGTTAAATTATTTAACCTCAACTACTGCTCCTGCTTCCTGTAATTGTTTTTTCATGGATTCAGCTTCTTCCTTAGTAACACCTGTTTTTACTTCTTTAGGTGCCTGATCAACTAAGTCTTTAGCTTCTTTCAAACCAAGGCCGGTTAAGTCTTTTACTAATTTAACAACTGCTAATTTAGCGCCGCCTGCTTCTTTCAGGATAACGTCGAATGCTGTTTGAACAGCTTCAACAACCGGAGCGTCATCGCCACCACCAGCAGCAGGTGCGGCAACAGCAACAGCTGCAGCAGCAGGCTCAATGCCATACTCGTCTTTTAAGATCTGAGCTAATTCGTTTACTTCTTTTACTGTTAAGTTTACCAACTGTTCAGCAAACGCTTTTAAATCCGCCATTTTATTTAAATTTTTCTTTTAATACTTGTTTGTTTTTTTAAATCGAACTTTAGGGTGTCCGTTAACCTCTTTCCTGTAATGTTTTTACAACGCCCGCCAGGATATTTCCGCCTGATTGCAATGCAGAAATAACGTTTTTTGCAGGTGATTGTAACAATCCGATGATCTCTCCGATCAGCTGTTCCTTCGATTTTAAGTTGATCAAAGTGTCGAGCTGTTTGTCGCCGATGAAAATTGCCGAATCAATGTAGGCAGCTTTCAAAATAGGTTTTTCGGCCCTTTTTCTTAACTGCTTGATCAGTTTTGCCGGGGCAGTAGCTGATTTTGAGAAAAGAATAGATGATGAACCTTTAAGTACATCATAAATAGGGCTGAAATCGCCGCCGGCAGCTTCCATAGCCTTTTTGATGAGGCTGTTTTTTGCTACCTGCATCGTAATATCGCTTTCAAAGCATTTACGACGGATGAGGTTGACCTTTTCAACTGTTAAATCCGAAGTATCGGTAATATAAAAATTACCATACTCCTTCATTTGTTCAGCAAGGGCTTGTACTAACTCGTGTTTTTCTTCTTTAGTCATGATTTAGATCCCCGCTACTGTTTTAGTTTCAACTTCAATTCCAGGCGACATGGTTGATGAGAGATGGATACTCTTAAAATATGTTCCTTTTGCTGCTGATGGTTTCAACTTCGAGATGGTTTGCAATACTTCCAAAGCATTCTCGTAAATTTTATCAGCAGGGAAAGACACTTTTCCTATTGAAGCATGGATGATACCGGTTTTGTCAACCTTGAAGTCGATCTTACCGGCTTTTACCTCGGTTACAGCTTTGCCGACTTCGGCAGTTACTGTACCCGATTTAGGGTTAGGCATAAGGTTACGCGGACCTAAAATACGGCCCAAACGTCCAACCTTTGCCATAACACTTGGCATAGTGATGATAATATCAACATCAGTCCATCCGCCTTCAATTTTGGCAATGTAATCATCCAACCCTACAAAGTCCGCACCTGCATCTTTTGCTTCTTGTTCCTTATCAGGAGTGCAAAGCACCAATACACGTACAGTTTTGCCGGTACCATGAGGCAGGGTAGCAATACCGCGAACCATTTGATTGGCCTTACGCGGATCAACACCCAAACGCACATCAATATCAACCGATGAATCGAACTTGGTAGTCGTAATATCCTTTACCAACGACGATGCATCTGTTAATGAGTATGCTTTATTTGCCTCAATTTTGGAGAGTGCCAACTTTTGATTTTTTGTTAATCTAGCCACTGTCTTAAACTGATTTAATTTTTTATTTCGGATTTCGGATTTGCGATTTCGGAATTACTCCTCGTCTCATCCCAGTTCGAAACCTAAATGATCGGCTCTCTTCTCTTCAATTTATATCCCGATAGCTATCGGGACCGAAATCGAAAATCCGAAATCCGAAATTAATTGTTAGTTCCAGGGGGCCGTACCTGATACGGTTATTCCCATACTGCGGGCAGTTCCTGCCACCATTCTCATGGCCGATTCTACTGTAAACGCGTTCAAATCAGTCATTTTATCTTTGGCTATTGCCTCAACCTGGCCCCAGTTTACACTGCCAACCTTTTTACGGTTAGGCTCGGCTGAACCACCCTTTAAACCTGTAGCTTCCAGTAACTGGATTGCAACAGGAGGGGTTTTGATGATAAAATCGAATGACTTGTCGACATAAACAGTAATAACTACCGGTAAAATTTTGCCAGGTTTGTCCTGGGTACGAGCGTTAAACTGCTTGCAAAACTCCATAATGTTAACCCCTTTTGCACCCAATGCTGGGCCAATTGGAGGAGATGGATTTGCAGCGCCGCCCTTTACCTGCAGCTTCACCATTGCACCGACTTCTTTTGCCATTTTTGTTTACTTAAATTATAACAATGTTAATAAGTGGAAGCTATGTAACATTTCTCTTTCGAGTAGTGATTAGAGGTTAGAGACTAGAGGTTAGTTAGTCTGTCACTTAATCATCGAACTCATTAATATCTTATGTGATTTTTAGACGTCATAGAAACCAGCTTCCAACTAATCTCTAATCACTAGTCTCTAATCACTCTTTTTCAACCTGCATGTAATTCAATTCAAGCGGCGTACGGCGCCCGAATATCTTTACCATTACCTTCAGCTTTTTCTTTTCTTCGTTCACTTCTTCTATCACACCGCTAAAGCCATTGAAAGGGCCGTCCATCACTTTTACACCTTCGCCTATATAATAAGGCACATTCATGGTTTCGCCCTGTGCGCTCATCTCGTCAACCTTACCTAAAATACGGTTAACTTCCGCCTGGCGTAAAGGGATAGCGTTACCCTGTTTATCACCTAAAAATCCGATAACGCTGTTAATGTTTTTTATAATGTGCTCAATCTCGGGATCAAGCGCCGCTTCGATCAACACATAACCCGGGAAAAAATTACGCTCTTTTGCAATTTTCTTTCCATCGCGCATCTGGTAATATTTCTCAGTCGGTATTAAAACCTGCGGAACCAGGTGCGTTATGCCCAGCCGGCTGATCTCCGCATCTATATATTGCTTTACCTTTTTCTCTTTGCCGCTAATAGCCCGCACCACATACCATTTTAATTGATCGCTCATCGTTATTCAAATAATTAGGCTAGTGATTTATAAAACTGGTGAAGTATAAAATTGACGCTTTGGTCCATCACGAGTATAATCATGGCGATGATCAGTGCGGCAATCAGCACCAGGATGGAACTGTTCCACAATTCACCCCAGGTTGGCCAGGTTACTTTCTGGGTCAACTCTACATAAGACTCTTTTATATACTCAGATACTTTAGACATTTTATACTTTTATAATATGCACGGGAACAAGGATTCGAACCCTGATCAAAGGTTTTGGAGACCTCTATTCTACCATTGAACTATTCCCGTTTATCCTAATCCCCCAAAGGGGCTTTTTTAATCAACAAAGTACTTAGCCACTTTGGCTAAGTACTTTGTCTAAATTAACCTTACCTTTTCTTCCCCCTTTTGGAGGCAGCTGGCTTGGCTTATTTTAATATTTCGGTTACCTGACCGGCGCCTACTGTACGGCCACCTTCACGGATAGCGAAACGTAAGCCTTTTTCCATTGCGATAGCGTTGATCAGCTTTACAGTGATGGTAACGTTATCACCAGGCATAACCATTTCTACACCTTCGGCCAGTGAAATTTCACCGGTTACGTCAGTTGTGCGGAAATAGAATTGCGGACGGTATTTGTTGAAGAAAGGCGTGTGACGGCCACCTTCAGCTTTTGACAGTACGTAAACTTCTGCTTTGAAATCGGTGTGCGGAGTTACTGAACCTGGTTTGCAAATAACCATACCACGACGGATATCGGTTTTTTCAATACCACGCAACAATAAACCTACGTTGTCACCTGCTTCACCACGATCCAGTATCTTGCGGAACATTTCCACACCTGTAACGGTTGATTTCAGGTTTTCAGCACCCATACCCAGGATATCAACCTGGTCGCCGGAGTTGATAACACCACGCTCGATACGACCTGTTGCAACAGTACCGCGACCAGTGATCGAGAATACGTCTTCAACAGGCATCAGGAATGGCAATTCAGTCAGACGCGGAGGAATTGGGATATGTGCATCAACTGCATCCATCAATTCCATGATCTTACCAACCCATTTCGGATCAGCATTCAGGCCACCAAGGGCCGAACCCTGGATAACAGGGATATCGTCGCCCGGATAATCGTAGAATGATAATAATTCGCGGATTTCCATCTCAACAAGCTCCAGCAATTCCGGATCATCAACCATATCTACTTTATTCATAAACACAACCAATGAAGGCACGCCAACCTGGCGGGCTAAAAGGATGTGCTCGCGTGTTTGCGGCATCGGACCATCAGTAGCGGCAACAACTATAATTGCACCGTCCATCTGGGCAGCACCGGTAACCATGTTCTTCACATAGTCGGCGTGTCCCGGGCAGTCAACGTGCGCGTAGTGACGGGTTGCTGTTGAATATTCAACGTGTGCGGTGTTAATAGTAATACCACGTTCTTTTTCTTCAGGAGCCGAGTCGATTGAATCGAATGAAC
>Ga0210389_10000315_pt1 | contig 48431 bp, 41 predicted proteins | sample IncBWH28OmetaG_FD_160127 | JGI IMG/M metagenome (GOLD analysis project Ga0210389, IMG submission 160127) | Forest soil microbial communities from Barre Woods Harvard Forest LTER site, Petersham, Massachusetts, United States - Inc-BW-H-28-O ... | reverse complement strand
TCGGTATTGGCATCTCCACGCACGTTCGTAAAGGGAAGCACGGCAATGGAATCGGGGCGGAGATAGAGATCATGGGAATCGCCACTCGCGGGCTGACGGTTGGCAAGAGCTTTGTAGCGGGGCTCATTGTGACCCATCGAAAAATAAGTGATCAGCCCGGCCGCGAGCAAAAGCGGGACGAGCCAGGCGGCGAGACGGGACGGCGGCCAGTTCTTTACCGCGGTCTGGACTGCCAATGGAAGCGTTGCCCTGACTTGTGCGGTAGAGGGCGGGGCGGTCAACACAGCGGCTCCGGCTGAATCGGGTGTGGGATCCTCAATTCCGCTGGAGGGGGAATCTTCGGCGTCAAGTTCTGCGCTTCGGCCCTTCAACCAGTCGGCTAATTCATCGCTGTAGGCGAAGACGGCGCTGCGGCCGCCTCCCGGTACGCGATGCACGGGAAGGCCGCGCTCGGTTTCCCAGCGCTTGACGGTGCGCTCGGCGCGGCCGAGGAAGGCAGCAATCTCCTTCCAGGAGTCAAGGCGCTTCCCGGCGAGCGGTTCGCGATTAGCTGACATATTTGACGGACACAAAGGGAAATGACACGTCATGGCCTCAAATGGCCCGACATGCCTGTTGCCCGCGGGGGAGCAAGGCCGCCATAGTATAGCGCGATTTGCAATCGTTCCGTGCCCCACGAATAGGCGGCCGGATGGGAAAAACGGGCCAATTGGGGAAGTCAAGAATCTTTGGAATCAGACAGTTGAGGAGGAGTCCCATGTCGATATTGCGCATTGTCCGTAGGACGGCTTCGATCGTTTTTATACTCTGGTTGGCGATGGCGGGCGTCTCGGCCGCATCGGACACGTTTACCAGTCTGGCGAGTTTCAACAAAACCAATGGCAACGAGCCCAACCACACTGCCCTGATTCAGGCCACAGACGGCAACCTCTATGGAGTCACCTCCTACGGAGGGGCGAACGGTAGTGGCGCCGTGTTTCGCATTAGCCCGTCGGGAACGCTGAGCCCGGTCTACAGCTTCTGCTCGCTGGCCAGCTGCGCCGATGGCGAGAATCCTTATACCAGCTTAATTCAGGGCAGCAATGGCGACCTCTACGGGACAACCTCGGCAGGCGGAGCTAGCAACAACGGCACGCTGTTCAAGATCACCACGTCGGGGACGCTGACCACCCTCTATAACTTTTGCTCTTTGGCCAGCTGCGCTGACGGTTCTGGGCCTGAGGGCCAGCTGGCCGTAGACGGTGCCGGGAATATCTACGGAACGGCGAATGAAGGCGGGGCGAGCAATTTCGGCACAGTGTTCAAATTCAGCACGAAAGGCGTGCTGACCACGCTGCATAGCTTCAGCGGAGCGGACGGGGAAAACCCGGAGGGCGGCCTGACTGCGGCTAGCGGAGTTTTCTATGGCACGGCGCAGTATGGAGGGGCCAAAGGCGACGGTACCGTCTTCAAAATCACGACTGCCGGTGTAGAGACCACGCTGCACAGCTTCACAGGAAGCGACGGTTTGAATCCTAAGGGCTGGCTGGTAGACGTCGCCGGCACCTTTTATGGGACAACCCCATACGGTGGAGCGAACAACGAGGGCTCGGTTTTCAAGATGACCGCGGCCGGCGCAGTGACCACGCTCTACAGCTTTTGTTCGCTGGCAAGCTGCGCGGATGGTGCCTCAGTGACTGCGGGTTTGATGCAAGCCACAGACGGCAATCTCTATGGAGTGACTGACAGCGGCGGAGCAAACGGGGATGGAACGGCGTATGAACTTACCCTGAAGGGGGTGTTGACCACGCTGCACAGTTTCGACGGCACGGATGGAAACGGCCCGCAGGGTACGCTGTTGCAGGACACGAACGGAGATTTCTACGGGATCACGGAGTTTGGCGGGAGCAGTGGCGACGGTACTGTTTTTAGTATCGCGACGGGGCTTAAGGCATTCGTAATGCTCGAGAGCACGAGCGGGACGCATGGGTCGAAGGTGGGGATTCTCGGCGATGGATTCAGCTCGTCGTCGGTGGTGAAGTTCAACGGAGTAGCGGCAACGACGGTGACGCTGACCGAGGCGGGACTGCTGACGGCGACTGTGCCGGCGGGTGCTACGGATGGTTACGTCACGGTGACGACGGGAGCGACCACGCTGACCAGCACGCAGAAATATACTGTGCACAACTCGTGGAGCGCAGGAACGCCGGTACCTGTGCCGGTGGTGAACCCAGCCGCGGCCGTGCTCGGGGGCGAAATCTATCTGGTTGGCGGGTACAACAGCACAGGGTCGCTGGCTGATGTCCAAATTTACAACCCCACTGCGAACACGTGGAGCACTGGCCCGGCGCTGCCAGTCGCGACCGACACGGGAGCTGCCGCGGTGGTCGCGAACGAGTTGTATTTCATCGGCGGCAGCCATACCGGTGTGTATAGCAACGCAGTGTGGGCGTACAGCCCGACCACGAAAACCTGGTCGCCCAAAGCGGCCATGCCGACTGGAAGAAACGGACTGGAGGTGGTGGTGGAGAAAAATATTATCTACGCCATCGGCGGCTACAATGGGTCTACTTTTGTCGACAACGTCGAAAGCTACAATCCTAAGACCAACACTTGGACCGAAGAAGCTCCCATGCTGGGGACGAAAGATATTCCGGCCGCGGGCCTGATCGGAACCACGATCGTGGTCGCCGGCGGTGCGAACGTTCCCAACTCGGTAACCGGGGATACCGAAGCCTACGACGCCACGACGAATACATGGACAGAATTGACGGCTGACCCCACGGCCCGAACCGGCCCGTGCAACGGAGTCATCGGCTTGCTCTATGACGTGGGGGGATACATCAACAATGCGGGTGCAGCGACGACGGTGAATGAATCTTTCAACCTGTCATCTAAGAAGTGGACGACGACCTTGGCTCCCATGCCGAATGGAACCATGTTCGGTGGTTCGGCGGTGGTGAGCGGCCAGCTTTATTGCCTGGCGGGTGCGGCGGTCGTAAACTCCAGCGCCGTCGATTACGTGCAGATTTATCAGCCGTAATTGCCAGCGCATCCAGTCGAATGATGCAACGGTGGCGCACTTCGGTGCGCCACTTTTTTCGGTGCAGAATGTCCGGCGCGCAGACGTTATTGGAACTCGTGGTTCTCAGCGAATCGGCTGCGAGAGAGTTCTACCACGTCTCCAGGTAGTAGCGTGGAGCGCGCAAACTGGGCTCGGTGGTTTTTGTCCCGACGGATTGCTGCAACAGACCGGTTACTTCGCGATCGAGTGCGTGGAGTTCTTCCGCGCCCATGCCGGTAAAGCGAAATGGCTGCAGAAAGGAGCCTTCGCGCTGCATGGGAAACATCATCTCGGCAGCGGTCCGCACCGGACCGGAACTCAAGTAGATGGTCAACTCCACCCAGACGCGCTCTTCCAGGCAAGTCGTAAGGTCCAATAATCCACCGGAGATGGAGAGTTGCTTGAGCTTGGCGCGCACCTGTCGACCGTTTTCGAGCCGGATGACAGCCGAGATGGCGGCGCGAAGACTCACGCGAGGAGCCCGCCGAAGAGGGCGGCGTTGAAGAAAATGAGTCATGACATACGTCCAGTGTTTGTGGTGGCGCAGCGAGCCACTGCTCGGCCAGGATTATTGCGAGAGACTACTGCTGCGCAATTCGTGTTGAACGGCGGCCACGAGCAGGCGGCTCGTCCGGCGCATCATTCTCCAGTCGTATTCGTAGGCGGTTCCACAGGCCAGACAGATCTGGTAATGACGTCCATCGTCGTCGATGCGCGGCCACGAGAATCGGTGCGCGCAGCCTTGCCGAAGAAGCAACTTCAAGAATTTCACGAGCTCCCCTTATTCCGGTTCTTCCATTGATCGAACCAACGGGAGAAAAATGGTTTGTGATCGTCCAGCAACCCTTGCAGCGTGGACAAAAGAATGTTCGGTGGTTGCGATTTGGTTAAGAACGAGTCGACTGAGCGCAGCTTCTTTTTCGGCAGCGGTCCGTAGGCGGATAACATCATGATCGGGACATGCGAATTGATGCTCTTCATCCTATCGGCCACCACGTCTCCGTTCATTCCGGGCATCTGGTAGTCGAGCACCACGGCGTCGACGTTGCGCGAGAGGAACAGCTTCAGTCCTTCGTCCCCGCCGCTGGCTTCCAAAACCTTGTAGCCATTTTTTTCGAGCAGCATCTTCCGGCCAATGAGTCCGTTCCAGTGAGTGTCAATGCAGAGAATGGTTGCCTTGGCGCGAGACATGACGGTTTACAGATCCAATCAGGCCAGAGTGGATTCGTTCAGCTTGCGCTTCTTCCCGGAAGGAAGCCACGATGGCCGAACTACGAAGTGGTGGGCAAGTTGATTCTGAGTCCGGCAGGCGACATTTTCAAATTACGAACGGTCACTCAGGGAACAGTTACCTAGGCGGAATTGCTCTGGATTTAGTCGAAAACTCAGACTTCTGTCCCAGCCCAGCTGTTTGAAGATTAGTTTCGGCTTACCGGCAGATCTACTCCTGGCGCAAGGCGCTCATGGGATCGATTCGTGCGGCCCGGCGCGCGGGTAGGTACGTTGCCAGCATCGCCACCAGGAGAATGACGATCGGCACGAGGAAGTAAATTCGCGGCTCACTCACGTTCAGGTCGAAGAATATGGCGTTAAAGATCTTCGGCAGCGGGAGCGCAATCGCGAGTCCAACCGCCGATCCGATGGCCGTCATTCTTAAGCCTTCTCCAAGCACCAGACGCAGCACGTCCTGACTTTTTGCTCCAAGGGCTATCCGAATTCCGATCTCGTGGGTTCGCTGGCCTACGGAATACGCGATGAGGCCGTAGATCCCGATGGCGGCGAGGATCAACGCCAGAACAGCGAAGCAGCCCAGACTGTCCAGGAAGAGTGGATTTCCGGCCCTCTGCGACTCGATTACGGCAGGCATAGTCAGCACACGAGCGAGGGGAAGGTCGACGTCCATCTGCGCGACGGTGTTGCGTAGAACGGGAGCGAGCATGCTGGGATCGGAACTGGCCCGCAGCATCAGAGAAAAGGAAGATATGGGCCGCTGAAGAAATGGCTCGTAGACTCCGGGTTCGTTACGGTTGGCATCGAAATACGATTTGACGTCGCCCACCACTCCGACGATCTCACTCCAGCCCGGCGGCCCGCCATTCACCGCAAGTTGGATTTGCGTTCCAAGGGGTTCCTGGTTGGGCAGGTAGCGCTCTACAAACTTTTGGTTGACCAACACAACGCCTGGCGCATTGCGATCATCAGCGTCGGTGAATGTCCGGCCCCTTACTAATGGAATGGCAGCAGTTCGGAAGTAGTCCGGAGTGATCACAAAATCGAGAGCGGTAAGGCCTTGGCTTGTCGGCGCATCCGGCCGATCTTTGATGTGGAGGGTCACACTGCCGGATCCAGTTGCCGGCAAGTCCGAAACAGCGGCGACCGCTGTGACGCCGGGAAGATGTTGCAGGCGGGAAATCAGGTCCTGGACGAAGGAACTCTGCCGGGAACCGTCTTTATAGCGGGCGCTGTCGAGGGTAACGCTGGCGGTGAGCAGATGGTCCGGCTGGAATCCCAGAGCCTGATGCTCAACCACGAATATGCCGCGGAACAGCAGGCCTGATCCAACCAGAAGAAACAAAGCCAGAGCAATTTCTGCGGCGACCATGAAGGTGCGCAGACGGCTGCTTGAAAGGCTTGCCGAGGTGGTGCGGCTTTCATCTTTTAGATTCGTAGTAATGTCAGTGCGCGAGGCACTCAGCGATGGCGCGAGGCCACAGAGCACTGCACTTAGGAGCGACAGACCGGCGGCAAAGAGCAGAACGTGCCAATCCAAGCTGAGCCGTACAGCGCTGACCGCGTCGTTAAAGTTCATACCAGCTTGAACGAGTTGAATGCCCCAGTGAGCCAGCAGAAGGCCCACGGCGCCGCCGAAGATCGCAATCAATAGGCCTTCAGTGAGCAATTGCCGGATGACGCGCAGACGGCCGGCTCCGAGGGCGCAGCGGATGGCGATCTCCTTCCGCCGTCCCGCGGCGCGCGCCAACAACAATCCAGCCACGTTCGCGCATGCGATCATCAGAACAAACGCAACTGTCGTCATTAGCACCGCCAGCGCGCTACGAATCCCGAAACTGTAAGCTACGAAATCGGGCAGAGTGCGGGCCGTGGCTCCCCAGCCCTTCTCCGCCTCAGGAAAGCTTTGCTCGGCACGGCCGGCCAAGGTGCTCACTTCGGCGCGCGCCTGCTCGATCGACACTCCAGGCTTGAGACGCGCGAACAGATACAGAGAACGATCTTTGCGGGCGGCGGCGGTTTGATCCGCTGGGCCGATTACGAGCGGAGTCCAAAGTCTCTCCGTAAAGCCCAGGAGACGAAAACTTGCAGGCATGACTCCTATCACCGTGTAGGGTTCCCGGTTCAAGCGGATGGTGCTGCCCACGAGGGACGGGTCAGCTCCGAAGCGCTGCACCCAGAGGTCGTGGCTGAGAACGACCACATGGTCCTTCCCCGGCTGGTCGTCGCCGGGTTGGAAGGTGCGACCAGACTGGGCGACGACGCTCAGCAGCGAGAAATAGTTCGGAGACACGGCGGCGGCGCGCACTGCTTCGGAATGGCCCCCGAAAGTCAGTCCAAGAGTACGATGGTCGTCTATGGCGGCCATATCCGCGAAAACATGGTTGGCTTCGCGCCAGGCAAGGAAATTCGGTACAGAAACGGGAGTTGTATCGGCTTGAAAGCCCTGCGCTGGATCGACGGATGTAACCACTGCCACGCGTGCGGGCTCGCGGCCGGGCGGATTCCGCAAGAGGAAGGCGCTTAACAGGCTAAACATCGTCGTGTTGACCGCGATGCCTAGCGCCAATGTGAGAACTGCGATAGCAGTGAACCCCGGCTTCATGCGCAACTGCCGAAGTCCATATCTCAAGTCTTGAACCAGGGTTCCCGTCATCGCCTGCGCCCTCCTGCCGAGACGCTTCATTCACCCCCGAGTCCTAGGAAAACTCAGGCGGGTGCGCTACTTATAAAATCTCTGGCGTACCTTGCTCCAATCCTCGGTTGAGAACAGGCGCGGGCCCACTTCGATGAGGCGCGGGGTCATGTTGAAGACGGCCACTCGGTTCCAGGGCCGGCCGTCGCGCATGCGAAGACCTTTTTCGTTGAGGTCGCTGACGACGCTGGAGTAGGGGAAGTCCTGCACCAGCAACTCCATCATCAGCATCAGAGTGCGGTTCTCGAGGGGATCAACCTCCAAGCGCTGGCCATCGTCGGAGATGCGCAGCCCGTAGGGGATGTCCTCGCTATATGCGCCTTGGGTGGGAGTCTCTGACTCGGGCAGCTCGCGTCGCCATTCGATCGATACCATTTGCCATCCTGAAGCGCTGCGCTGCCGGATGATGTCAGGACTAAACGGCCCGGAAATTACATCGCGAATTCGTTCAAAATGTGCCATGGTTTTGGCTCCCGTGGAGGCATTCTTCCCCGCAGGGAACAAGCAATTCACCAGCCAAAAACCTGGGCTGCCACGAACCGCTGAAGTAGCTTCCTGGCATGGAAATAACATGATCCATGCGTTCTGTTGTGGACGAACCCGCTGTCCACTTCTGTGAATCGCTGTTCGCTTCCGGACGCCGCGGCCAGCACTCTGTTGTTGCCCTCGCTGCAGGATGTGACCGGGAGTTACAGCACGCATTTGTATTGCGTGGTTCCTGCGCAATCGAGGTAAACTGGGCCGCAACCGAACCACGCAAGTTGGATCACCCTTTCTCAACTCTTCTCAGGAGTGACGGGAGGGCGCAGGAGCGGGCCAGCGATTCGAATAGAACTTATTAATCCAGACTCACCTCGGAGGCGAACGATGAAACCGCTGTCAATCGGCCTTTGTACAGTGCTCGCTCTTTTGCTCATTTCTTTCCATCGTCCAATTCAGGCGCAGACGACTCGAGCGCAGACAACGGCAGACGCGGAAGTCACGCTCACAGGGACGGTGCAGAGCGTGCTGGTGAAAGGCGCTCCGGGAATGATTGTGGGCTCGCACTTACTGCTCGCAACTCCCAACGGTACCGTGGATGCAAGTTTGGGAAGATTTGCGTTGCAGGGTGAGGGCGCTGTCTCCGTCGCCACCGGGCAACAGATTGAGGCGACCGGCGTCATGAAGAGGATCAAGGACAAGGCCGTGTTCCTGGTCCGCAGCATGAAAGTTGGCGGTGACGTTTTCACCATCCGGAACAAGCACGGATTCCCGGTGTCGCCGCAGGCACGTAAGCGAGCCAGCCAGACGACGGGCGAAAATGAGGAGTCGCTATGAACCGCCAACTTCACGCTGGCATGCTTGGTTTAGTCTTTGTGTCCGTAGGCTTTTTGACGAGCTGCAATAGCTCTAACTACAACACTCCGACTGAGACGATCGCGGCGACGAGTGGGACGCCGCAGAGTGCGGCGCTCAACACGGCGTTTTCCGCGCCACTGGTGGCGACCGTGATGATGGGCGGATTGCCGGTGAGCGGCGCGTTCGTGACTTTCACAGCTCCGGCAACGGGAGCGAGCGGCATATTCGCAACGAGCGGATCGAACACCGAGACGGATACGACCGACGCGACGGGCATAGCTACTTCGTCAGCGTTCACCGCCAATGGAACCATCGGGGCCGATGTGGTGACGGCCAGCGTGGCGGGAGTGACGGCGACGACCAGCTACAGTTTGACGAACACTTCGGGGCCTGCGGCCGCGATTATGGCGACCAGCGGATCGCTGCAGGACGCACAGGTTAGCGGGGCATTTGGCGCACCTCTGGTGGCGACCGTGGTGGACAGTAATCAGAACCCGGTGAGCGGAGCGTCGGTTACGTTTACAGCTCCGGCAACGGGAGCCAGCGGCGTATTCGCATCGAACTCATCGAATACCGAAACGGATACTACCAATGCAAGCGGCCAGGCAACCTCGTCGGCGTTCACCGCGAACGCGACGGCCGGAGCCTATGCGGTAACCGCCGCGGTCACGGGAGTGGCAAGCGCGGCCAATTTCCAATTGACGAACATAACCGGTGCTCTGATATCGATCGCGGCGACTAGCGGAGCACCGCAAAGCGCTCCGGTCCTTGCCAATTTTTCAGCGCCGCTGGTGGCGACAGTGGTGGACGGTAACCAGAATCCTATAAGCGGAGTGGTGGTCACGTTCGAGGTTCCAGCGTCGGGAGCGGGCGGCACATTTGCCGGCGGAGTAAATACGGCCAAGACCAATGCAAGCGGCGTGGCTACCTCGGCGACGTTTACAGCCAATGGATCCGTCGGAACTTATACCGTCACGGCTACGGTTGCATCGGGGGCGGAGCCAGCGAACTTCGTTCTGACCAACACAGCGCTCAACTTTTCGTTCTATGTGAGTGGCCTCGAGTCCGTCGGCCCTGGTTTTTACGCCCTGGCGGGGGCCGTGACCTTGGATGGCAACGGCAATGTTCTGGGCGGTGAGCAGGACTATAACGACGGCGATGGACTCAGTTCGCCTGAACCTTCTCCTGACACTATCCTGCCCGGAACCGGCGCGCTGACTGTGGATCCTGGAACCGGCCAAGGGACACTCACGCTCACTACGAACAACACGAACTTGGGCGCGGGTGGGCTCGAAACCTTTGCAGTCCAATTTGTGAACGCGAACCACGCCCTCATTGTGCAGTTTGACGGGTCAGCTACGTCGAGCGGAAGCATGGATCTGCAGACGCTGTCGAGTGCGCTCAACGACGGCAACTATGCCTTCACGCTTTCTGGAACCGACGCCGCTTTGGAGTCAATTGTTTTCGGAGGCGTATTCTCAGTCTCCAATAGTGGCACAACTTTGAGCGGCACTTTCGACGTCGATGATGCTGGGGCTACGACGACTCCGACGCAGGGAATAGCTTTCAGCGGAACGATCACTGCTCCCGATGCTTTCGGGCGGGGCACGATCAGCAGCGCGGCCCTGGGGATCTCACTCAACTATTACGAGGTTGGTGCTGAGGCGATTCGGATCATCGATGTAGACGCTGGCGATTCGGGCGTTGGCTCAGTGTTTGGACAAGGCTCGGGCACCTTCGGCAACACATCGCTGGGGAATTCTGTATTCGCTGTTGAAAGCAACTCATTCGGAAATCTCTATGCTGCCGCCGGCATGTTTACCACGAATGCCAACAGCGGCACATTCACCGGTGTCGCGGACGACGATGAATACGACAATGACACCATCGTTTCCGCGGCCGCGATCTCAGGCAACTACAGCGTTGGTGCCAACGGATACGGCAGCCTGACGATCACGCCCGGAGACTTGGGAGACGTCAGCGTGCTGGGGGTCTATATGACGGACCCACTGCTCAACCTGAACGATCCGAATAACACTACCAGCGGATTGGGTGGCGCGTTGATTGCGGACCTCGATGCGGCGAATGCGAGCGGCGGGCTCAACGGGACCGGCGTGCTGGTTCCGCAAACGGACACGTCCACGGCCAGCTTCGCCGGCAGCTATGCCTTTGGAGTGCAGGCCTACAACGCCCCCGACCGCCCGAACCAGTTTGGTTGGGAATTCGATTTTATTGGGCAAGGATCGGTTGAGAGTGGCGCTTTCACCAATGCCGCCGGGCTGCTCAGCGATCCTTTCGCGTTCTTCAACCCTACGCAACCTGACGGGACCGACACCGCAAAGTTCACGGGAACGGCAGTGCCGGATCCAGCAAACGCGGGACGCTACACCATGAAGCTCGCCGTAGCCGTGGTTGCGGACCCCGGGAATTTCACGACCGTCATCTATCAGGCGGGCGGCGGGCAGTTGTTCTGGCTGGACGTGCAGGAAAGCGACCTTGGTATGTTCCTGGGAACGATCGAGCAGCAAGGGTCACTCAGCGCATTGCCTGCGGCACGAAGGCCCGCGGCGAGAGCGAAATCGAAACGATAGCCGAGAGAAGGGAACAGGGCATGGCGGAGATGGCCATGCCCCATCGTCTTTTTCGGATGGGGGTTCGATCTGAAGCTTGATCGACAGAAGTTTGATTGAAGTTCGATTGGCGGAATTTTGACTTGGGCAGGTTTGTAGACTACGGAGAATCGCAATGAAACTCTACCGGGTGGTTTCGCTGTCGTTAGTTGTGATGGCGACGGTGATGATGGCGTTAGTCGCGGCTTCGGCTCAAGACGCGACTGGAAGGATCTTTGGGACGGTCTATGACCCGCAGGGCGCAGTCGTCCCACAGACCGAGATTACCGTGACCAACACCGCCACTCAGAACGTGCGTACCGCGACCACCGACAACGATGGATCGTTTCAGTTGCTGGCGCTGCCCATCGGCAATTACAAGGTGACCGCAAAGCATGCCGGGTTTCGTGTGGTGACCAGCACAGAGCAGAAGCTGCTCATCAATCAGGCGCTCCGCATCGATTTCAAGATGGAAGTGGGGACAGAGAATCAGACGATCGACGTCGGAGCCGAGGCTGCACCTGTCGAAACCGTCAACCCGACTCTGGGGCAGTCGATCACAGGACGAGTCATTACGAACATGCCCCTGAACGGACGGGACATGCTGGACCTGGCGCTGCTTCAGCCCGGAGTCACGGAAAGCAACGACGACAATTTCGGCGCGGGCAACTACAGCATCGCTGGGGGACGTACCGATTCTGTGACGTTCCTGCTCGATGGCGGAAACAACAACGACTTGCTCAGTAACGGTAACGTGCTCGATCCGAATCCCGATGCCATTGCCGAGTTCCGGCTGCTGACCAGCGATTACACGGCCGAGTACGGACGCAATGGCGGCGGGATCATCAGCATCGTCACCAAGTCCGGTACCAACCAGTTCCATGGCGGCCTGTTTGAATACATCAGGAACCGGGATTTTGACGCCAACGACTACTTCAATAATCGCCTCGGACTTCCACGGCTCGACCTGAAGCGCAACCAGTTCGGAGGGACACTGGGGGGCCCGATCCGCAAAGACAAGGCATTCTTTTTTCTTGCCTACCAGGGACAACGACAGGTTCAGGCGATCCCGGACGACGACGTGCCGGTCTACACTCCGCAGGAGTTGAACGGAGACTTTTCCAATGGCGGGTCTCCCGACCAGGGCGTCGTGGCCTTCCTGACCGCCAATCCTTACTTCGCAGCGTCGACTAATGGAGGCGCCCGTAATGCGCAAATTAATCCTGCGAACTTCGACCCGGTAGCCAAGAATTACATCGCCGCCGGTTTGATCCCGACCACGCCCAGCGGCTTGTATTCCGCGTCGCTGCCAGCAGTGGACAACCGGAATGAGCTGACCGCGAAGTTTGATCTGAACCTGAACCCGAAAGACAAGCTTTCCGCGACTCTTGGGTTCAACCGCACCAACGGCATCTCTCCTCTTGCTTTTGCTACCGTGGCCGGTTATGGAAGTCGGAGCGTAGCCAATTATTACTTCATCAACCTTGGCTACACCCGGATTTTTTCGCCAACCATGGTTAATGAATTTCACTTCGTGACCCACCGCAGCAATTACCTCTCGGATATCACGCAAGGCCATCAGCCCACCGGGCAGGCACTTGGCGTCACCGGCGTTACTCCCGACCTGGCCACGGGGCCAACGAACATTTATATGGACAATGGTTTCGACATTGGTCCGAGTGAAAACGGTCCGACGCGCTACATCGAAAATACTTTCTCCTGGACGGAGGCGCTCACCTGGACGCGGGGGAAACACAACTGGAAGTTCGGGGCTGGCTTTTCGCCTTATCAGGAGAATCTGGTCTACGGCTATTACTTGAATGGGGAACTGGATTTCTACACAGGCACGAGCACGGGCTCAGGAAATGATTTTGCGGATTTTCTGCTTGGCGTTCCCGATGCATTTTTTCAGAACGCTCTGGCGCCTTCCAACATTCGCAGCAGGAGTACAGACGTATTTGGCCAGGACGAGTGGCACGTGAACAAGAGCCTGGTGCTGACCGTGGGGCTGCGCTACGAATACAATTCGCCGAAGTACGACACTCTGGGCCGGTCTTTCTCGGTGATTCCCGGTCTGCAGTCGAAACGCTTTCCGAACGCGCCGCCGGGATTGGTGTTTCCCGGCGATGCGGGAGCGCCCACGGGCGTGAATTTTCCCGACAAGAAAAACTTTGCTCCTCGCTTCGGTTTCGCCTGGGACCCCACCGGAAGCGGTAAGACCAGCGTGCGCGGCGGCGGTGGAATTTTTTATGACATCCTGAAAGGCGAAGACAATCTTCAGTTCAACGGCCAGCCCCCGTTCGTGGGCTCCGCGGGACTCTACTTCAACTCTCCGGACTTCCTGCCTGGTTGCCAGAACGCCAGCGGTTGTCCTGTAACCGCGCCGCTGACGTATATGAGTCAACCGTTCCAGAACGCCTGCAATTACGATGCGGAAGGGAACTGCGCGAGTTTGGGAGTGCCCAACAGTTTTCCTTCGAAGCCACCTGCCTCTAACATTGATTTCACTCCTTTTCTACCAGTCAACACCTCGGGCGCCATTTTCCTCGTCAACCCGCACCTGCACACTCCTTACGTCTACCAGTACAACCTGAGCGTGCAACGTAATCTCTTCGCCGATATGGTTCTGGAAGCGAATTATGTGGGGACCACGGGCCGAGGACTGACGTCGCTGGCCGACATCAACCCCATGGTGCTGGGCACTTCCAATCGAGTGCTAAATAGCAGCAGTGGCACCTGCGGAAACTTGGATGTCGTCTGCTACGGCGCGCTTCCCGAATTCCAGAACGTCTCGCAGGCGAACTACAACGCGCTCGAAGCCAGTCTGACACGACAGCCGCAAAACTCTCGCCTGGGTACGGTCTATTACACGCTCGCTTACACCTACGGCCATAACATCGACAACGCCTCTGGCTTCGAACAACGCAATTATGCTGTGCCGACGTACAGTCCGGGTCTTTTTCATGCTTCCGGTGACAGCGACGTTCGCCATCGCATCAGCCTCAGTGGGGGATGGGATGTGCCTTTTGATCGGGCGTGGGTCAAGGGTCCGAAGCGCTTGACGAAGGGCTGGAGCGTCTACCCCATCTTTACCTATCGAACGGGCTTCCCATTCGACATTCCAGCCCAGTTGCCCGATTACACTGACCCTGGCAACCCAGGTTCCTCGGGGGCGGGCGATCCCGCAATTTCGCGCGCCGCCGTGGTTGCCCCAATCCGAACGTTTGATTACCGCAAGGTGCGGACGATTAATGAGATCACCTACGGTACGGACTCCACTGGCACACTTTGCCAGATCAGCACGACGCCGGTTACTGGCAACTTTATCTTCGACCCCAACAGTTTTTCCAATGTGCCACTCGAGAACAACGCTTATTTTGATGGAGGTTTTCCCAATCCCTGTTTCCCGCAACTCGACCCCGTGCATAACCCAGCGGACCGGACCTATGGCGTACTCCGCAATCTGCTGCGCGGTCCAACGCTGACCAATCTTGACATCGCGCTGGCCAAGACCACGTCGATCACTGAGCAGTTCAAACTGGAGTTTCGCGCCGAGTTCTTCAATGCGTTAAATCATCCCGAATTCGCTCAACCGACACTCGGAAACAACGCGACGAACCTCTTAGGTCCAACGTTCGGGCAGATCACGACAACCGGCAGCTTCCGCGGGCCGACTCCGCGCATCGGGCAGTTTGCGTTGCGGCTGACTTTCTAGTTGGGTGAGGACTACAGGGCAGGGTCGATCGAAACTAAGAAGTATGGCGGAGAGGGTGGGATTTGAACCCACGATACCCGTTAAGGTATGTCCGCTTTCGAGGCGGATCGTTTCAACCACTCACGCACCTCTCCGGAAAGCAGCTTTCAGTCGTCAGCCTTCAGTAAGGGCAGATTCCTCTGCCCCTCGCTTTCGCTCGCTGGTCGGAATGACAATGCTCGTTAAACGGCTAACGACCTACGACTACCTGCGACTCTTAAAGAACGTTTGCAGCACCTCGGCGCTGCGGCCGGCCAGCACTCCGCTGCGAACCTCGATCTGATGGTTCAGTTGCGGATGATTCAGGACTTGCATGACCGAATGCACCGCCCCGGCCTTGGGGTCGTCCGCGCCATAGACCAGTCGCCGGATGCGCGCATGAACCAGCGCTCCGGCGCACATGGCGCACGGCTCAATTGTAACAAACAGATCGCAGCCTTCGAGACGATGGTTACCAACGGTTGTACCGGCCTCGCGCAGAGCGATGACCTCGGCATGGGCTGCTGGGTCGGAGTCGATGATGTTGCGGTTCCATCCTCTGCCCACAACTTGGCCGTCACTCACCACGACTGCGCCTACTGGGACTTCTCCGGCTTCGAGAGCACGCTGGGCGCAGCGGAGGGCTTCCTCCATCCAGATTTCGTCGGGGTGAGTTTCGCTTGGAGACGGTTCGCTGGTGATTTCTCCGGTCTTGGAGCCGTCAGCTGTAGATATTTTCTGTCGAGGCACGAGTGGGGGCTCCACAGTATCTTAGCTGGTTCGATGCTGAACGCGCAGGAATGCGACGATCGTGCGAATGTGCGCAGAAATTCCGGACCGCGTGCATCCGCGGATACAGTTTAGATTACGCTGAGCACGGTACGCACCACTTCGGGGACGACTGCGTGGACGACTGCGGGAACTACACAGCTGACTACCGGGTAGCCGATCGCGACCACGGGCAGGACGATCAGAAGCCATGTTCGATTCGGTAGGTTGGTGAAATAGGCTTTCATGACGTCCTCTCTTCCTGTAAGTACGGGTGGACGGCAGGAAAAGTTCCCGCCCACCTCTATCCCTCGCATGCCACTGACTCTGCGCTGGTTAGGTCCTGCATGAATGTTAGACGTTTGGCCAGGAAAACGGTCATCGCGGGATTTGCGAGCTGGCAAGGCTGGTTTCGGCCCGGGGCGGGTTAGTGGTATGCTAGCGGCGTCATGGGAATGCCGAATCTGCTCCGCAAAATCTTCCTGGTCGACCTCCTGCAGGGGCTGAGGATCACGTTTCGATACCAGGATCCCAAGGAAATCTATACCGAGCAGTATCCGCTGGAGCGGCCGCAGGTGGCCGAACGCTACCGCGGAGCGCCGCGCCTCAACGTGAACCCTGACACTGACGAGACCATGTGCATCGCGTGCGACTTGTGCGCGGTGGCGTGCCCGGAGAATTTGATTGTGGTCTCCAGCGCGCGCAACGAGCACACCCGCCGCAAGGAACTGACCGATTTCACCTACGACCTGAGCCGCTGCATGTTTTGTGGTCTGTGCGAAGACGCGTGCCCGGTCGACGCGCTTGAACTCACGCAGGATTTCGAACTCGCCAGCTACACCCGCGAAGGCTGGATCTGGGACCGCAAGACGCTGGAAAAAGGTCCGCAGCCGACGATGTATCAACGGTAGCAATCGGCCTCCAAAAAATCCTTGCCATTCCGAATTGGGCTGAAAGCCCGGTGAGGAACCTGCTTTTCTGGATACCCGCCAACGCTGCGTCGCCGCGCCGGAGATCAGCAGGTTCCTCCGCCCGCTTTCAGCGCGCGTCGGAATGACAAGATAGTTAGGGTCGAGTGGCGAGGTAGATACATCGAGGTAGACACATCGAGCCTCCCAAGATGCCATCGCCGTTAGTCGCTCCCCAGCATTTTTTCCGGCAGAAAATACATCGCTGGAATCAGGGCAAAGATGAAGAATGAGGCATAGACCGAAGCGTAGGCCAGCGGGACTGACGCCAGGTAGAGCGCGGAGGCGAAGGCGCCTTTGCGGTTGATGCCCTGGTGATATTCCCGCATGGCTGTATCGTGTCCGCTCTGGCGAATCAGTTCCATGCGGAGAAAATAATATCCGGTCGAACACATGAAGAGGTCGAGGCCATAGAGCGCGACCGCCATCGGTTCGCGATAATTTTTGCCTGCATAGTCGGTGACAAAGGGAATGAGCGACATCCAGAACAGCAGGTAAAGATTCGACCACAGCAGTCGCGCCGTTACCGAGCGCACGGCGTGCACCAGATGATGGTGGTTGACCCACATGATCGCAGCCACCAGAAAGCTGAGCGCGTAACTGAGAAATACCGGCGCGACTTTCGCGAGCGCCGCGAACGTGGGCTGGGCGGGCGCACGCAAGTCCAGCACCATGATGGTAATGATGATGGCGATCACGCCATCGCTGAAGGCTTCCAGTCGACCTGTGGTCATCTCCGACATAAGCTCTCAGCTGTCAGCTACCCGGCCGGCTGCTGTTGCGTCATGCAGTGCATCGCGCCCAGGCCCCAGATGAAATCTCCGGAATAAATGGGCACGATTTCGCGGGTGGGGAAAAGGTCGGCCAGGGTGTTGAGCGCGATGCGGTCGTTGGGGCGATTGAAGACGGGCGCGAGCACGACTCCGTTGGCGATGTAGAAATTGGCGTAGCTGGCGGGAAGGCGGCGGCCTTCAAAGATTACGGGCTGCGGCATGGGCATCTCGACTACGGTGAAGGGGCGGCCGTCCTGGTCGCGCGCGGCTTGCAGGCGGCGCAGGTTGGCGCGGAGCGGCTCGTGGTTGGCATCTTTGGAGTTTGGTTCGACCATGGTGACGACCGTGTGTTTCGAGACGAAGCGGGAGAGGTCGTCGACGTGGCCGTGGGTATCGTCACCGACGATGCCGCGGCCGAGCCAGATGGTGTTGGGCGCGCCCAGGTAGTCGGCAAACGCTTTTTCGTAGTGCACGCGCGCCATGTGCGGATTGCGTTCCTGCACTTTGCTGAGCAGGCATTCTTCGGTGGTGAGGATGGTGCCGGCGCCGTTGACGTCGATGGATCCGCCTTCGAGGACGATGCGCGTGCCCTGGGAGAGCGGGCGGATTTCGTGGGCGTGCGCGGCTTTGGTCATCAGGCTGCCGATCTTTTCGTCGTAGCGCCAGTTGGAATATTTTGCCCAGGCGTTAAAGCGGAACTTGAGGGCAGGGGCAGCCGAGCTTTGCTCGGCCTGTCCGGGTCTAAAACCCGGACCCACATGATCCTTCTGCGCAGGCGTGAGGAAAATGCAGCCTGAGTCGCGCAGCCAGACGCGGTTGGTGGGCCAGCGATGGAAACGGATATTGGCTGATAGGGCATCGGCTCGTTCGAGCACGCGACGCGCTTGGCGCGCGGCCGCGGCATCGTTCACGATCAACTCGACATGTTCATGCTTCGCCAGATTGCGGATGATTTCGGCGTAGACCCAAGGGATCGGTTCGAACCTTCCTGGCCAATCGCCATGATAGTGAGGCCAGGCCAGCCAGGTGGCCGCGTGCGGCTCCCACTCGCCGGGCATGCGGTAGCCGAGAGAGGCGGGAGCAGCGTCAACCCTAGTTAAAGCTTTGCTCGAAGATTTGCGGAGAGCTTTGGCCACGGTTCGTTCTCGTTCTGATCAGTCGTCCTAATCAATCTTGTCAATCAATCAAGCGGCTGGTGATGGGTGCGTAGGCATCGACGCGGCGATCCCGGAGGAATGGCCAGTTACGGCGGATGTCTTCGAGCGCTTTCAGGTCGACGTCGCCGATCAGAATTTCCTCGCGGTCGTGCGATGCTTCGGCGAGCACGCGACCGAAGGGATCGCAGAAGAATGATCCGCCCCAGAATTCGAGACCCCGGCCGGGAGCAGACTTACCGCGAATGTTGCCGGTTTCGAATCCGACGCGGTTCACCACCACGACATAAACGCCATTCGCGATCGCATGCGCGCGCTGGATGGTGCGCCAGGCGTCATGTTGGGCTACGCCGAACTCGGCCTTCTCCGCCGGATGCCAGCCGATCGCAGTCGGATAGAAAAGAATGGTCGCGCCCTGCAGGGCCGTCAGGCGCGCGCCCTCGGGATACCACTGGTCCCAGCAGACGAGCGTGCCGAGGCGTCCGGCGCTGGTGTCGAGTGCGCGGAAGCCGAGGTCTCCGGGAGTGAAATAGAACTTTTCGTAGTAGAGCGGATCGTCGGGGATGTGCATTTTGCGGTAGAGGCCGCGCAGGGAGCCATCGCTGTCGAAGATGGCCGCAGTGTTGTGGTAAACGCCCGCCGCGCGCTTTTCGAATAAGGACGCGATCAGAACGACGCCGTAGTTTCGCGCTGCCGTCGCCAGCTTCTCGCTCGAGGGACCAGGAATCGGTTCGGCTAAATCGAACAAGGAATGATCTTCGCGCTGGCAGAAGTATTGGGTCTGAAAAAGCTCAGGCAGGCAGACGACCTGCGCTCCGCGCCCGGCAGCGTCGGCGACGCGGGTGATTGCCTTCTCGAGATTCTGTTCGGGCTCTGGGCCGCACGACATCTGGATCAATGCGACCCGAAATTTTTCAGGGGACACGCGTTTCCGACCTCCGCGAACAAATATAGCAGGAGAAAAGCTGGCATCTTTTAGTTCTCAGCCATCAGCCTTCGGCAAGACCCGGCGAAAGCCGTACGAATCACCCCGGATATTCCCCGATCTCGGCCGTCTAGTGCGGATTCCTATTCTTGTTCGGATTTCGGGATAAGAATCTTTTCACGCTCCAGAGTCGAGAAGATGGGCTAAAATCACTGCCGCCTCGAAATCAGCAGGCCACCACTTCCTCTGCAACGGACCGAGCAGCTGAAAACGCAAATCCCAAACAACAGACAACGAGCAGATAACAAGGAGAAATCATGATTCGAAGATTCGGCATTCGAAGATTCGGTATGTCCCTGCCAGCCGTCCTCGCAGTCGTGTCGCTCATGGGTATCGTTTGCCAGGCGCAGTCACGACAGACGTTGACGCGTCATGTGCGTGAAGTGGTACTGAATGGAGAGGCTCTGCCTGTGGGCCGCGTCCCGACCGCGCAGTCGATGCGGCTTGTGCTGGCTTTGCCGCTGCGCAATCAGAGTGAGTTAGACAGCTTTCTGAAAGACGTCTACGATCCTGCCAGCGCGTCGTATCGCCACTTCCTTTCGGTGGACGAATTCACCGCGAAGTTTGGACCCACGCAGGAAGATTACGACGCCGTCATCCATTTCGCCGAGGGGCACGGGTTGACTGTGGTTGGCACCTCCCCGAATCGGGTGAATATCGATGTCCGGGGATCGGTGTCGAATATTGAGGAGGCGTTCCATTTGACGATGGGCCTCTACAAGCATCCCGCCGAAAACCGCATCTTCTATGCTCCCGACCGGGAACCCACGCCAGACCTGGGTGTTCAGCTGTGGCACGTCTCCGGCCTCGATAACTATTCGATTCCGAAACCCGCCATGCACCGCGGTCAGGCCGCGCGGCCGAACGCCACGACGGGCTCCGGCCCAAGTGCTTCGTTCCTGGGCAGCGATATGCGAGCCGCCTACTACGGTGGAAGTCTCACCGGCAGCGGCCAGTCGCTCGGGTTGCTGGAGTACGCCGGAACCGATCTGGCCGACCTCACCACGTACTTCAAGAACGCGGGTCAAACGAATAATGTCCCCGTGACTCTCGATTCGACGGACGGCACGAGCACGAGTTGCCTCGCGTCCCAGGGCTGCGACGACACCGAGCAGACTCTCGACATGACGCAAGCGATCGGCATGGCACCAGGCTTGTCGAGCCTGGTGATGTATGTGGGATCGTCCGACTCGGCCATTTTCAACGCCATGGCCACGGCCAGCCCGCTCAACGCGCAGTTGAGTTCTTCGTGGACCTGGTCTCCGGCGGACCCGAGCACGGACAACCCGTATTTCCAGGAGTTCGCGACGCAAGGTCAAAACCTGTTTCAGGCGGCCGGCGACAGCGGCAAGTGGACCACTTCGGGTACGGCTTCTGAAATTTTCCCGGCGGATGATGTCTTCGTGACCTCGGTCGGCGGGACGGACCTGGATACCAGCGGGGCAGCAGGTCCGTGGAGTTCGGAAACTGCATGGGTTGACGGAGGCGGTGGTATTTCACCCAACAAGTTTGCGATTCCCTCGTGGCAAACAGCTGCCGCCAGCGGATGCTCGAGTTGTTCCAAAACACTCCGAAATGGCCCCGATGTTTCGGCCAATGCGAATTTCACCTTCTACGTGTGTGCGGACCAGACCGCCTGCACGGCCAACGAGTACGGCGGAACGAGTTTCGCGGCGCCCATGTGGGCCGGCTACCTGGCTCTGGCAAATGAGCAGGCAGTCGCGAACGGCAATCACACCGTGGGATTCATCAATCCGAGTCTTTACACCATCGGTGGGAGCTCGAGTTATGGCTCCGATTTCCATGACGTCACCAGCGGCAGCAACGGCTTTTCGGCAACTGTGGGTTACGATTTGGCGACTGGCTGGGGCAGTCCGAACGGAAGCGGCTTGATCACAGCGCTTGCCGGCGGGTCTTCTTCAGGTCCCGGCTTCAGCCTCTCGGCGTCTCCTGCTTCGGTATCGGTGGCGCAAGGAGGCAGCGGCGCCTCCACGATTACCAGCACGGTGACGGGGGGCTTTGATTCGGCCATCACTTTGTCCGCGACTGGCCAACCTAGCGGCGTTACTGTGAACTTTAATCCAAACTCCATCACCGGCGCCGGAAGTTCGAGTATGACGATGATCGTCGCCTCATCCACGGCCACCGGCACCTATAAGATTACGGTCACGGGAACCTCGGGGAGCACGGTTGAAACCACGACAGTCTCGTTGACGGTGACCGGGACGAATCCTAGTTTCACCATCAGCGCATCGCCGACATCGATTAGCGTGGTCCGCGGCGGGTCCGGCACGGCGACTATTACTACGACCGTTTCCGGCGGCTTCAACTCGGCAATCAGCTTGTCCGCGGCGGGACAGGGAAGCGCTCAGTCCGTTACCTTCAGCCCTAGCTCCATCGCGGCTCCGGGTTCGGGGACTTCAACTATGACGGTCAAGGTGGGTAGGAGTGCCAGGACCGGAGACCACACCATTACCATTACTGGGACGGGAGGAGGGGTGACGCACACGACGACAGTCATCCTCGACGTCTTACAATAGTGGCTTGAAATGCCGCGGGCGCTGCCTTCGGCAAATTCAGGAAGCCAGATTCATCGAACCAAAATCGCTAAACAAAGAGCCCGGACCTTCGTGGTCCGGGTTTTTTCTTTCGCGGAATTGTCATGAAGGCGGAGGAAACCATCGAGGCCCTTAGTGCACGTGGCACCCAGTCGCGCTGTTCCTGTAGAGTATGTTGTCGGGAAGAACTGCGATCGCTCGGGAGGCTGGCGTTGAAACACGGCAATCATGTGAATTCGCACCACGGCAATTCGAAGGGCCATGCTCAGAAGGAGCAAGCTCAGCCCGGGAAAGAACACGGTGCGGGCGGTGAGGGCGTCGACCGTCATCTGCATAATCCCATCGAAGACCGGCTGATTCCGCTGGAGCCGCTCGACCTTGGCAAAGTGCATTCGATCGACGGGCTGGTGCGGGCGATGGCCAAGACCGCCTTTACCGGACGCCAGTTGGGCGAGGCCGCCGACGTACTTGAGGCGATGGCACTCGACGAAGATGCGTTCATCGTCATGACCCTGGCCGGCGCCATGACCGTGGCCAAGCAAGGACTGATCGTTACTGAGCTGATCGATCGAGGGATCGTGAATGCGATTGTTTCGACCGGGGCGCTCATGGCGCACGGACTGGTCGAGGCCACGGGGCGTTCACACTTCCGCGCCAATCCTGAGGTGTCGGACGAAGAGCTTTACGAGCAGGGCTACAACCGCGTTTACGACACGCTCGAGCCGGAACAGAATCTCGACGACGTTGAGGAAGTAATGTCGGCAGTACTCGAGGCCTGGGACCACAACGAGGTCATGTGCTCGTACAAGCTGAATCACGCCATCGGCGCATATCTGGCGAAGCGCGATAAGGATCAGCGGGGCATTCTGAAATCGGCGTACGAGCAGGGAGTGCCGGTGTTCGTGCCGGCATTCAGCGACTCGGAACTTGGTTTGGATACGGCGCTGAACAACCGGCTGCGGGAGTCGACGGGGCGGCACAAGATCCGCTTCGATCCGTTCGAAGATCTGGAGCACTTTGCCGCGACTTTGCTGCGCCAGAAGAAGCTGGGAATTTTTACGATCGGCGGAGGCGTGCCGCGGAACTGGTCGCAGCAGTTTGGTCCGTTCATCGAATTGCGGCATCGGCGGCTGGGAGAAAACGTGCCGTTGAAGCGCTACCACTATGGGCTGAGAATTTGTCCCGAGCCAGTGCACTGGGGCGGGTTGTCGGGCAGTCCTTATAGCGAAGCGATATCCTGGGGGAAGTTCGTACCGCCGTCGGAGGGCGGGAGGTTTGGCGAGGTATTCGTGGACGCGACGGTCGGTTTGCCGATTATCGTCGCTGCCGTGATCGAGCGTCTCGATAAGGCGAAAAAAGGCGGGAGCGCGCGCAAGGGGGCGCGGACGGCGTCTCGCAAGTAAGATTGAGGGGGAAGACTTCTAAGCGAGAATTACGCGTTGCTCTCGCAGGCGGTCGAATCCTGTGCACTGAACTCCTGGGCGGAGTCGCTTTGCTGGGTGTCTTGATTGCCCGTGCGCATGCGCCGATACAACGGAGCAATAATACTGTTTTCAAGTACTTCTGACTCAGCCTGAAACCAATCCTGTAGGGCCTGGCCATCTTCCTGCCCGCGCGTTTCGTAGAGCTGCTTGGCCCGCGAACGGACCTTGCGCTCGACCAACTGCACCATCAGCGCCTGTTGCTTTTTTCTGCGTGTTTCGATGTCCACTGCTATTCCTTTATCCGGGTCTGTGATCTGATCTGTGTTTTTGTCTTTTTCTACCATTTCAATCATAGCGGATCGCTGTTAACGGAGTATTACATTCGACTAACCAGGAGGTTACTAAAGTTAAACCCCTATGAAAGCCTTATCCATCAGATGCCGGAATACGCCCTAGGATTCATTTAATTGCATTGTTTTCATTGAGTTAATTGCGACAGCTTGAGCAGACGGCCGCGCCCAAACGGGATGGATCGCTTCCTGGTGTGAAGCTGTTTCTCGACTTGAAAGTTAGACGTAGAGGCGAAGGCGAAGTGAGCGGACTGCTCCCCGCAGGACGATTTGGGGAGCAGCAGCGGCTGCTGGTGGGTTCCTAGTCGAAGATCAGTACGGCCGAAGCGATCACCGTCGTCCACAGGGCGCGTTTGTCGCCGACGGCGGACTGGGTCACGTTCGCGGTGCGGACGATTTTATTCGACAGGCGGTAGATTTGCTTCTTCTCGTCCCAGGAGCGATCAGGGTCGAATTCCACGTTGAGGGTGGTGGCGAGCATTTCCGCGGCGAGTTCCTCGGCGTATTCGCCGGCGGCGTCTTCGGTCTCGCCGAAGGAGTGGTGCTCGCTGAGATACCCGTACGTGTTGCGGTCGGCCGGAATGGCTACGCCGATCGAGGAGGCTAGCAGGCGGTGAGGTTCGCGCGTGGAATTTTCCGCGACCACGGCGAAAACCACTTCGCCGGGATGCAGATACTTCACGCCTTCTTTGCGAGCCAGCAGTTTGCAGTTTGGCGGGAAGATGGAGGAGACCCGCACCAGGTTCTGGGCAGCGATACCGGCGTCGCGCAGCGCCAATTCGAAGGAAGTCAGCCGTTCACGATGCTTCCCGACTCCCTTGGTAAAGAAAATCCGCTTCGGAACCATGTCTTTGCCCAAATCCGTGATCCTCCGACAAAGAAAAATTGAGACAGGAGAATGCACAATCTAACACATTGGTTTGTTAAGGAAATATGAATTTGCAGGCAGAAGGAAAAAAACGCGGGGAGCGCTGGCGCGCATCCCCGCTTCGTGCCCGGATTTACTAGGGGGAGGGCCCGGGCAAAAACCTTTTCGAAATCGTCTCGTCGGCCCGACGGTCGCTCGTCGACATTCGCTAGCCGGACCGGAACAAAAGCGTTACTTCGCGGCGACGACCTTGCTTACCTCAACGTTGGTGCCGTCGACGTTACCGGTGACGGTGGCTTTCTTTCCCGCCTGCTGATCGAGCACCGCCAGCGCTTCCTTGTCGGTGGTGTTCAGCACATAAATCTTGTCGCCCACGACCAGCGCGTATTTCGAACCGTGCGCTACGCAGCTGCGCGTGCACTCGGCCGGTGTGCCCTCGCCTTCCATGTGTTTGACGCCGCACATGGCGTCGCCCACTTCGCCAGTGAGGGTCTGCTTTCCGGTCGCCATCGCCGGACTGAACACGAATAAACTTGCCGAACTTAATAATGCCGCGATCAGGATCGAACGCCGCCAGCCATTTCCCAAACCAAGCCTCCAACTACGGTTCATCCCAGGTCTCCTTCAAAACCGATGCAGCCCGCGGTGTAACTCGGGCGGACTTGCGGCCAGTGTATCAAGGCGACCCTATTTCGCAAACGATGTGACCTGGAGCGTGAGACCAAAACGGCACTGTAAGAGTAACGGGATCGAAGCGATATCGGAAAACGTTCCCGAATTTGTTCCAAAAGCCGAACAAGAATCGCGAGACCCGCTGCCCACGCCTATTTCGGCGCTTTCGCGGAGTAAATCAGGTCGACGTCGACCGTCTTTTCGCGGACGTTGGCGGTCACGTGCGGAGTGACATCCCAGTCAAGGTTCACCGGGAGCAGTTTCTGGGCGGAAGGCAAGTATTCGCTCAGGTAGGTCGAGTCGTAGACGTCGCCAGGGCGGATTCTCCATATGGTTCGGAGCTTCGCCGTGAGGCTGTTGTCGAGGCCGCGGAATTCGAGGTCGCCCATGTGATAGACGGCCCCTTCGGTCACGATCAGGTGGATGACGACCGCGCTGGCCGCGTCGTCGAATTGCGCGTCCGCTTTAATCGTGGTGGTTACAAATCCGTGGGAGCCGTAGAGCTTCTGGATGTCTTTCAGGTTGTCCCCGAGGCGAATCGTGTTGGCAGGCTGGCCGGGCTCGGCGTGCACCATTTTCTGCAGCGTGTCAGTAGGGAACTCATGATTGCCCGACCACTCCAAGCCCTTCAGCTTGTACTGCTGGCCGGGAGTGACGGCAAAGATCACGTCGACGACCGTCTGGTTGCGCGGCCCCTCTTCGTTTTCTGCGCCAGGTTGTTTGATGACCTTGGGCTGGGGCTCGCCGAACTGAGCCTTCAGGTATCCGCGCGCGTAAAAGACTGGCAGAAGCTGGTGCTGGACCAGCAAGTTCAAGCGGGTGCGGGAGTATTCGCGGTCGGGAAGTTTTTCGGAGGCCGCTTCGAGGGGAGGGATTTCGGCGTCGGCCGCGCCTGTGAATTCGATCTTGCGCACCTGGATCAGAACGTCAGTCACATGGTAGTTGATCGAGTCGACCGGCCCGTCGGCTTTGCCGGTGCGCTGATACTCGACGTGCCCGGGGATTGAGTTTTCCACCAGCATGGCCTGCAGTACGTCGGAGACGTCGTCGGCCAGGCGGCCCGAGACTGGCAGTTCGCCATCGAATAGCGGGGAATGTTGCTGGATGCGTTGCTTGAGTTGGGCGTCGGTGAACCAGACGAAATCCTCGAAATGCGCCGGGACGAATTTGTCGGCGTCTTTGACTTGCAGTTCGAGTTTGGTGCCCGCCGAGGAGTACGAAAAGGTATAGGCGATTTCGGTGAAGACTCCCATATCGCCCAGACGGCGGGCGGCTTTCTTGAAGTCGTCGTCAGTGACGGTGGCGCCCATCTGCAGGCCCGTGGCCGCGGCGACGGCAGCTTCGGGGAAGCGTTTGCTTCCCACGACCTTGATGGCGACCAGCTGGCGAACTGAGGCCGGCATTTGCGAGAGCGGCTTCTGGGTCGCCGCGCCTTGACCTATTGCGGGCAGGCAAAGGCCGGCGATGACGATGATCAGCGGGAACGGAAATCTGGGGAGTGCTTTCGTCATCACTTCGTCATCGACTTGGAATGTGCGCCAACTCTTCCGTGGATTTGTGTTTCACCGCAATGTCGATGAAAGCCAGCGCGGCGCGGCTGAGAGCTTTGTCTTTGCGGAAGACCAGCGCCAGGTCGCGGCGAACCTGCGCGTCGGCGATGGCAATCGCGGCCAGCGCCTTGGCTCGAACGTCCTCTTCGACGTTGGAGCGGGCGATGAAGCCGATGCCGACGTCGGCGGCTACAAAGCGCTTCAGCAATTCGCTGGAATCGAGTTCCATGGTGAAGTTCGGCTTCAGACGGCGCTCGTGAAACAGTTGCTCGATGGCGTCCCGTGTGTGTCCAGCCTTGGGGACGACCAGCGGAAATTTCGCCACGTCGGCCACCGAAGCTGACCTCAATTTTCCCAGAGGATGCTGGGGCGGCGCGATCAAAATCAATTCATCCCGATGGATGAGTACCACGGTCAAGCGGTTGTCTGTGACGGGAAGGGAAAGCACGCCGAAGTCGACCGAGTTGTCAATAATGGATTCGAGAATTTTTCCGTAGTCGGCGCGCTTGATGTTTACGGAGACATCGGGATACTGCTTTTTGAAATCGGCAAAAACGTAAGGCAGGATGTGCAGGCACGTGCCCTCATTCGCGCCCACGATGATTTCGCCGCGGGGCACCCGCTCCATCTCGGCGATGGCGACCAGCATGGCCTTGCGGGCGTCGAGCGTTTCCTCAACATATTTCTGAAACGCCTTGCCTGCAGCCGTCAGCGAAACTTTGCCGCCCGAGCGGTCGAATAGCTTCGCCCCGACTTCTTCCTCCAGCCCGCGAATCTGCGATGAAATGGCGGGCTGGGTGCGGAAACGCTTCTCCGCCGCCCGCGAAAACGAGGCGTGCCGCGCCACTTCGAGGAACGTCTCGAGCTGGTCGAAATCCATAGAAGACTCTCAGCCGTCAGCTCTCAGCTGTCAGCAAAGCGGTTCATTTCAGACATCCGGCAGGCGCGAGTTAGCTGACGGCTGATAGCTGATAGTTGACAGCTTCAGTATAAAGTCACGTTATCGCCGCTATAAGAACAATCGAATTGCCAGCGTCCGCAGACTCGCTTTAGACTCTCTCGTCCTGCACAACGCGACCGATTGTAGCAGCCTGCCCGACTGCAGGACTCTCCGCAATCGTGCGCCCGATTTTTGAACGATTTGCTCCCGGCAAGGAGTTTTCATGACGGACCCCAAGGCTGTTCTCGAGTTCGCGAAGAAGAACGATGTCCGGATGCTTGACCTGCGTTTCACGGACATTCCTGGGCTCTGGCACCACGTTTCCTATCCCATCGGGCAGTTGACGGAGGCGTCATTCGACGAAGGCTTCGGCATTGATGGATCGTCCATTCGCGCCTGGGCCGGCATCCATGAGAGCGACATGCTGCTCAAGCCCGATGCGAATTTCCATTTGCTCGATCCTTTCACTGAGGCGCCCACGCTGGTGCTGGTCTGCGATGTGGTCGATCCCGTGACCAAGCAGCGCTACGATCGCGATCCGCGCTACATCGCGCGCAAGGCTGAGATTTATTTGACGTCATCTGGGATTGCCGACACGGCGTACTTTGGCGCCGAGGCCGAATTTTTTATCTTCGACAACGTGCGCTTCGATCAGCGCGAGCAGTACGGCTTTTACTACATCGACGCCGAAGAGGGCCGCTGGAACTCGGGCAGGGAAGCGAACAATCTGGGCTACCGTCCGCGCTACCGGGAAGGTTATTTTCCCGTGCCGCCCACCGACCACTATCAGGACCTGCGCACCGAGATGGTGCTGACCATGCAGAACTGCGGCATCGACGTGGAGTGCCATCATCACGAGGTGGCTTCCGGCGGGCAGACCGAGATCGACTTGAAATTTGATTCGCCGGTGCGTTCCGCCGACAAGATGCTGCTCTACAAATACATTGTGAAGAACGTGGCCTATCGTCAGGGCAAGACGGTTACGTTCATGCCTAAGCCGATTTTTGGCGACAACGGCAGCGGAATGCATACGCACCAGTCCCTGTGGAAGGCCGGCCAGCCGCTGTTTTCGGGCGACGGATATGCGGGCCTGTCGCAGCTGGCGCTGTGGTACGTGGGCGGCCTGATCAAACACGGGCCGGCACTTTCGGCGATCATCGCGCCGACCACGAATTCCTACAAGCGCCTGGTGCCTGGATTTGAGGCGCCCGTGAGTCTGGCCTACTCGCGTCGTAATCGCTCGGCAGCCTGCCGCATTCCCATGTATTCGATTGCTCCCAAGGAAAAACGGGTGGAGTTCCGCCCGCCCGACCCGAGCTGCAATCCGTACATGGCGTTTGCCGCGATGCTGATGGCTGGCCTCGACGGCATCGAAAACAAGATGGACCCCGGCCAGCCGCTCGACAAAGATATCTACGAACTCGACCCTGAGGAGTTATCGACGATCCCGTCGATGCCGGGCTCGCTTGAAGATGCGCTCGATGCGCTGGAGCGCGACCATGCCTTCCTAGTAAAAGGGGATGTGTTTACCGAAGAGTTACTGCGCACCTACGTCGACTACAAGCGCTCGAAAGAAGTGGATGCGATCCGGCAGCGGCCGCATCCGTATGAGTTTGCGCTGTACTACGACATCTGAAGGGCATTCGGTAGGAACCTTCCGAAAACCGGGTCAAAACGTGTAATGGCCCGTTTTCGTCGGTCTGAACATCGCCTGCGATGGAGTGCTTCGCTGTATGATGCTTGGCATGATTCGCCAAGTCATTGTTCCCTTGCTGCTGGTCGGCGCGATGTCGGCTCAGGGTAGCCAATCTCTGAGAATCGGAATCGTCTTTCCCGAAAGCCTCACCGAGAAAGCATCCATGACTTACCTGCGCCGTGACGCGGTACCGGGTAATGGCCGTAGATACTATGGCGTGACGTTCCGTGCGGACCACTCGTTCGTTGAAGTTCCAGGGACAACCGAGCGATTCACTGCCCTGGTGTGGGCCCCCGGTTGCAAGATGAAACACTTCGATGTTCCGGTTGAGAAATCAAAACATCACGCTGCAATTCGTCTGCGACTCTCTCAGTACGGTCCCATTCCGCGGACGAGTGAAGGGAACGGAGATTGGAAGCTCTGCAGAAATCTCGGTTTCCTATACGTCAATGGCGACTTGCATATGGCTTGACGATCCCGACGGGAAGAAGACCAGTTTTTGTTGTAATTGCGGGGGGCCGCAGATTTGGCGCATTGCTAGTGCTGCCGTTGCCCCCGACGGCACCTTCAAAATGGAATTGCCTGATTTCAGCACTGATCCAATCGTCTCAGGTGACGAGAGCGCGGAACTTGAGTTCCGAATAGGAGGATTGAAAGAGCACTTCATCCTGCAACCCCAACCCCCAAGAGGGATCGAGACCAAAGCGACATCAATCGGAGTTGCACCATCGTATCCGTCAGAAGTCACCTTCTTGGCTGTCTCGTTTAAAGATTTCTTCAAGTAGACGTATCTTTTGGCTGCAAGAAGGTACCAGCTGTCGATAAATCCCGCAGCACTATTGACCCACTGACCGAGGTTTAAGTGTCAGACCTTTTTCGTAAAGGCCGCGCGAACCCGCTGGCCTACGATGGCATCTTCGCCGGGCTGTAACATCCACACCCCAACCACGAGCGTGTTTGCATCCGCCGGGATACCCTGGTTGGGCTTTTGGCCGGTGTTCGGGTTCAGTTCAATTGAGGGCGTCCCTTTGCGCAGGGCGTCAACGATCTGGCCCGTCGTGACGCCGGTGACCGCTGGGTCGAAGCGGATGAGGAGATGCGGAACATGGTTCGCAATCCCCGGAACTACCGTCTCCGTCCGGACCGAAGGGATGCCCTTTACGGCAGCAGCGATCAGATCGACTCGCTTCTGGTAGTCGCCTTGCATTGACTCTTCTGTGTGCGAAAGAACCCAGTCGACCGCGGCAACCATACCGACGATCTGCTCCTTCGCCACCTTCATGCCGCGGCCGATTCCGTCTCCGGGATTGTTGTTGGCATGGGCGAGATCCGTCAGAACTTTACGGCCAAGCAGCAGGCCTGCGTTTTGTGGACCGCGCATTCCTTTACCCCCGGAAAACGCCACCAGGTCGAAGCCCATGCCCGTGTACTTCCAGAGATTCGAGATTGGAGGCATGTCCGCGGCTGCATCCAGGTGGCAGGGAATCTTGTAGTCGTGCGCTACCCGCAGCCACTCTTCTCTGCCAATCTGTGCGCTGCCGGCGATTCCATCCTCTTCCTCCGCGGCATTGAAAAAATTCGTCATCGCCGCGTTGCCTGCGCCGCACGCGCGCTTATAGTCGTCGAGCGTAACTACCTCGGTCACCCGCGCCCCGCAGAGATACATGGCGCGGTCATACTCGTAGCGGTGCGCGCGCTGCACGATGATCTGATTCTTCTTGCCGTCAAGCGCCTGCGGTATGTCCAAAATGTCGAGGTTGTTGGCATACTGCAGGCAAGCCGCGGTCGCCAGGCTGATGGCGCCACAAGCTCCCGAAGTCACCACTGCCCCCTCGCACTTGAGTCGGCGCGCGATGTACTCGCCCGCCTTCTGCTGCAGATCGTGCAAACGTACAGGGTGAAGCGCGGCCTTCTGCACCGCCGCCAGAACCTCCGGAGGCATGCAGGCAGCTGTTAGGGTGGTATAGGTGCCGGCGGCATTGATGATCGTCGGGACTCCGAGCTTCGCATAGTAGTCCTCGCCGTCGGACGATGGCACCGGCCGTGCCGCTGACGAGGAAAGAGTCCTGGCGGAGGAAACCAGAGGTGCCGCGCCCACAGCCGCGGCCAGCGAACTGGCCCAGCGAAAGAAGCGGCGGCGGGAGAGAAAGTCTGCTTGAGATGCAGTCGATACTGACATGCGAATCGCTCCTTAGTATCCTCGATGTGTTCTCTGCGCTGAGTTTAATGTTAAGTCTGTCATAACGGAATTAGAATAGGCGGCGGCGCGGAGTTGAATTTCGTCTTAGGAATCATGGCCATGAGAAAAGTTCTCTGCAGAGCCGTCGTGGCGGGAGCGGTAATTCTGGCTTCCAACGGATTACTTATTGCTTTGTCAAATGCCAGCGGATCGTCGATTCTGGAGCCGGCGGCAGGTGCATTGCTCGGACAGTTTTACGGCGCCGGCAGCGTGGCCCAGACCACGGAAAAGCTCGGGCGGACGCCCCCGGTTCACCTGACTTACTACGCGTGGACCGACGACTGGACCGGCACCGTCACCAAGGCAGACCTGGCCGCCGGCCGCATCCCTCTGGTCAATTGGGAACCGCACAAGATCGACTTCGCCAAGATCGTCGACGGAAGCTTGGATGCCACGATCGTAGCGCGCGCAAACAGCTCCAAGGCCCTCGGGAAGAAGTTCTTCCTCGATTTCGCCGCCGAGATGAATGGCGACGAGGCGTGGGGTGGCAACAACGCGCCCCTGTACGTCGCTACCTATCGACACATTCACGACATCTTCGTTGCTGCGGGCGCTACCAACGTGATCTGGGCGTGGTGTCCAAACGTCACGGATATCAACGGAGGCAATAAAAATACGATGGATTATTATCCGGGCGATGCCTATGTCGATTGGACCGGGGTCGATGGGTACAACTGGGGTACGACAAACGGCGGCTGGCAGAGCTTCCAGCAGGTTTTCGAGAACATCTATCCCCTCCTTGCGGCCAAGAAAAAGCCGATCATGATTGGAGAGATGTCCTCAGCTCAGGCGGGCGGCGACAAGGGCAAGTGGATCGACCGAATTATTCCCACGCTTCGCGCCAGTTTTCCGCTCATCAAATGTCTCGTCTGGTTCGACATCAACAAGGAAGCCGACTGGCGTATCAGCTCGTCTCCCGAATCGGAGGCTGCGTTCATACGCATGGCGAAAGATCCCTATTTCAATCCGTAGGCATTCCGGCGCCACGAGATGGAGAGCCTTTATTCTCAGAGAAATCCAAATCCCCACCCTCGATGGTTGAGATGGGAACGGTTCGCTATTTCAGCTGCTTTTCAATCGCCGAGGTCACTTCCTGCGAATCCGGCGTCACGGCTGGCTCGAACCGCTGCACCACCTTGCCGTCGCGGTCCACCAAAAATTTGGTGAAGTTCCACTTGATTTCGCCAGTAATGCCAGGTCCGGTTTCCTTCGTCAGGTACGCGTAAAGCGGGGCCTGGTCGTCTCCCTTGACCGAAATTTTCGAATACATCGGGAAGCTGACGCTGTACTTGCGGGTGCAGAAAGTCTTGATTTCTTCGTTGGTGCCGGGTTCCTGCGCGCCGAAATTGTTGGCAGGGAAGCCGAGGATGACGAACCCCTGGTCTTTGTATTTTTCGTAGATGGCCTCGAGCGCACTGTATTGGGGAGTGTAGCCGCACTTGCTGGCCACGTTTACCAGCATGACGACTTTGCCTTTGTAGTCGGCCAGGGGGGACGGTTTGCCGTCGATGGAGTTGAGCGTGAAGCTGTAGACACCCGAGCCGGCAAACAGCGATGTGGCCATAATCAGCAATACTCCGAAAGTAAGATAAATTCCGAGTTTCCCCGGCTTATTTGAAGACGATCCGGTCATTTCTGGCTCCTGTGTAGCAGATTTCTGCGACCTGACAGCGCTTGTGTGAAGACAATCCCTAGGGGATGAGACTGAAGATAGGGGCTAGAGGATGCAAAAGGCAACAGGGGAAATGTAAAATCCGTGTCTCGCAGGGGGTATAGCCGGACTAAACCGCGGTTCGTACCGAGCTTTCCTTGACCACCCGCTCCAGCAGGCGCATGCGTTTGCCGGGAAGCGAGGTGTCGGCCAGCTGTGGGCGGGGAATTTCGCAGCTGCTCACGGAGAGAAATGCATCTCCCATACAGTCCAGGGCAGAAGCGGAGCGGCCCAGCACCATCAAGAGATATTTTTGAGCGATCGGCCGGTCAGCGGGATGGATCAGCGCCCACCAGCGCCGGACCGACTCCTGCACCTCAGCTTCGCTCTTTTCACCAACTACGAGGGAATCGATCAACCGGTAAACCTTGCTCTTGATCGCCTGGTACGAGACGGAAATCTCTTGGGGCATAGGGTTCCTGGTTTTGCTGTACATCCGTATAGTGCAATCCGCACACCAAACCCGCAGACCCCTGTTTTGGCGGGGTTTAGAGCGATTTGCACTAATATGAACGTACTATGAATGGAATAAATCCAGGATGGAATATGAATTCTGGAAGGGCCTCAGGCTTGGCAATCTGGCTCAATTTGCTCGGAGTAGAGGCTCGACTGCGAGCTAGCATAGTCCGACTGGTGCCCTTTGTTGCTCCTGGAATCTTCATCGCCACCAAGAGCGAATCCACGTGCAGGTTACAATGTGGCGCTCTGCTCCAACCGGATTTTCGCCGAGTCCTGCCCAAGACGATAAGGTCGGGCGGTTGGGAGTCGGGATTCTCTTTCTGCAACTCGGTCTGGCAACTCGGTCTGACAACTCGATCGGACAAACTCGAACTAATTTCGGAGGCGAAATGAAACGGTGGGTGTGGATCCTGGTAATTCCGGTACTGATCTCGTTGGCGGGGGCGCAGGTGACATCGTCTCTAAACTCTCCGCAGAACCCTGCGCAGGCCAGTGCGCCGCGAGGCAGCGGACACGATGCCGATTCCAGCGAGCGGATGTTCTTCCCGCACGATATGTTGTGGGGATGGGCGCAACTCGACCTTGCGCCGCCGCACAACGAGATTGACCCGAATCTCTGCTCCGGAGACGTCGCGGCCAACGGGGGACTGCAGGATCCGTGCAGTCTATTTGCGCGCTATATGTTGTCGGGAATCCTGGAGGTGCGTCCCTTTGGGCGCGGGCCGCTGCGGAGATTCATGGTGTACGGAGCGCCCACATTTCTGTTCGGCAAGACTTTGCCCAAGACGCTGTACACCTGGTCGCCCGATGCCATCGGGATTGAGCATTCGTGGGGAGTTGGAATCTATCTCAACCAAGGATTCGAATTTCGCATCACGCAGCATTTCCTGTTCGACCGCCTGGGCGCCCGCGACAAGAGTCTGGGGACCGCAGATCTGGGCAACAACGGGCCCTGGGGACGCTATGTGACGGTGGGAGTGCGCAAGACGTTTGGCACGCGCCGCTGGTAGAACAGCGAGTAGCTCAGTGCATAGGTTGTGCCACAATCGGTGCGGCGGGCCGCAGCAAGCGCCGAATCAACCACACGATCAGCGCCACGAAGAGTCCGAACAAAACGAACGGCAGCAGAGCAATCAGAACGATCAGAGCAATCCAGCCTGGGCCAGCCAAGTTGCTGACGTCGCCTCCAATGGTGGCTGCTGGATCGCGGCGAAGGCGGCCGCCGATTGCGGTCACATCGCCATGCACAGTCACGCCCCGGTCGAGGCGGATGCCGCCGCCAAGGGCCGTAGCATCACCGCCGATCTGCCCCTGGTCTTCGATGACAATGCTCCCACCGAGAGCGGTCACATCGCTCGAGACGTGTCCGCGCACTCGAATGCTGCAGCCAAAGCAGGTCGCGTCACTGACTTCTTCGCCGGGCCCGATGCTGATGTTGTGTCCGACCTGAGTGCGATCTTCAGAACGACCGGCGAACGAGGTTGCGGTGAATGCCACTAGGAACAGGAGCCACGCCCATAGCCGCCGTGGAAACCGGATGCTCGATCGCATAGAACCCTCCTGATGCTGATGCCAAACCTGGAAATCCTTAGCCGAAATTATGGCACAAGCCAAGAATAATCTGCGGTTTATCCGCCAGTTCTCTATAATTATGGGTTTTGTAAATCATGGCGCGGACACTCTCATAGCGGAGGCTGTTTATGGCTGGGTCTTATAACGGTGTAGCCGTACCGGCAGACGGGAAAAAAATCGGTTATGCCAACGGCAAGTACGACGTTCCGAGCAACCCGATCATTCCTTTCATTGAGGGCGATGGCACCGGGCGCGACATTTGGAAAGCCTCGCTGCGCGTGTTCGACGCGGCGGTCGAGAAGGCCTACAAAGGCAAGCGCCGCGTCGCCTGGTATGAAGTGTTCGCCGGAGAGAAAGCCAAGGCCAAGTTCGATACCTGGCTGCCGGACGATACTGTCGATGCCGTGCGCGAATTTCGCGTCGCCATCAAGGGCCCGCTGACCACGCCCGTAGGCGGCGGCATTCGTTCGCTCAACGTGGCCCTGCGCCAGATTCTCGACCTGTATAGCTGTGTGCGGCCGGTGAAGTATTACAAGGGTGTGCCGTCGCCGGTGAAGCATCCCGAGCGCATGGATGTCGTCATCTTCCGCGAGAACACGGAAGATGTTTACGCGGGCGTTGAGTGGGAGCAGGGAACTGCCGACTGCGCGCGGCTAATCGAATTCCTCAACAAGGACATGCTGAAGGGCGGCAAGAAACAGATTCGCCTCGATTCCGGCGTCGGCATCAAGCCGATTTCGATCACCGGAACCAAGCGCCTGGTGCGGATGGCCATCCAGCATGCGCTCGCCAACGGCCTCAAGAGCGTCACGATCGTACACAAAGGCAACATTCAGAAATTTACCGAGGGCGCGTTCCGCTTGTGGGGATACGAAGTGGCGACGCAAGAATTCCGCGACAAAGTTGTGACTGAACGCGAGAGTTGGATCATTGGCAACAAAGACAAGGACCCGAGCATAACGGTTGCGCAGAACGCGGAAGCGGTCGAGCCCGGCATGGAATTCGCGCCTCCCGCGTTTCGCCAGGCCGTTGAAAAAGAAGTAAAAGAAGTGCTCGACGCGATCTACGCCACGCATGGCAACGAAGCGTGGAAAAAGAAGGTCATGATCAACGATCGCATCGCCGACTCAATCTTTCAGCAGATTGTGACTCGTCCGGAGGAATATTCGGTTCTGGCCACACCGAATCTCAACGGCGACTATATTTCCGACGCCGCCGCGGCCCAGGTGGGCGGCCTCGGAATCGCTCCCGGCGCCAATATTGGAGATGGCTACGCAATTTTCGAAGCGACCCACGGCACCGCGCCTAAGTATGCCGACAAAGACGTGATCAATCCCGGTTCGGTGATTTTGTCGGGCGTGATGATGTTCCGTCACCTTGGCTGGAGCGAAGCCGCCGACCTGATCGAGCAAAGTATGGAACGCACGATCGAACAGAAAAAAGTTACGTACGACTTCGAGCGCCTGATGCCCGGCGCCACTAAAGTCAAAACCAGCGAGTTCGCCGGCGCCATGATTGAAAATATGGGTGCGGGCGTGCTGGTGTGAGGAAGATTGAGGAATTGGGAAATTGAGTAATTGGGAAATTTCTCAGATTCCTCACGGCTGCAAGGACCAAGGTTTTCAATTACTCAATTACTAAATTTCCCAATTACTCAATTCGGAAGGAATCATCCCATGCGCAAGAAAGTCACCATCGTAGGTTCCGGCAACGTGGGCGCGACGGCGGCTCACTGGATCGCCTCCAAGGAACTCGCCGACGTCGTACTTATCGACATCATCGAAGGCGTGCCGCAGGGCAAGGGACTCGATCTGCTCGAAGCCATGCCGATCGAGAAACGCGACTCTTATGTCAGCGGCACCAACGATTACAAAGACACGGCAAATTCCGACATCGTCGTGATTACCGCCGGCATCCCGCGCAAGCCCGGTATGAGCCGCGACGACTTGCTCAACACAAATTACGGCATCATGAAAGCGGTGGTTGGCGAGGTGGTGAAGCATTCTCCGAACTGCATTCTGATCATCGTTTCGAACCCGCTGGACGCAATGGCGCAGGCCGCTTACAAACTGGCCGGTTTCCCCCGCGAGCGCGTCATCGGCATGGCGGGAGTGCTGGATTCGGCGCGCTTCCGCGCCTTCATTGCCGACGAGTTGAAAGTCAGCGTAGAGAACGTCACGGCATTTGTACTCGGCGGCCACGGAGATACCATGGTGCCACTGCCGCGCTATTCCACGGTTGCCGGCATTCCGATCACCGAATTGATCGAAAAGTCTCGTCTCGAGGCGCTGGTACAGCGCACGCGCGACGGAGGCGCCGAAATCGTGAAGTATCTCAAGACTGGGTCGGCCTACTACGCTCCGTCAGCCGCGGCGACCGAAATGGTCGAAGCGATTCTGAAAGACAAAAAGAAAATCCTTCCCTGCGCCGCCTATCTGCAAGGCGAATACGGCATCAACGGCCTCTACGTCGGCGTCCCGGTAAAGCTGGGCTCAAAGGGAATCGAACAGATCATCGAAATCAAACTAACTGCGGAAGAACAGGCCGGGCTCGACAAAAGCGCCGCGGCGGTGAAGGAGTTGTGCGGAGTGATCGGCGTCTAGGTGCGCGGCGGGAGCCGGCTTATTTGGTCGGAGACGCGAACCCCCACATTATTTGATACACCCTGGGATTGAGCTTTTGCATCACCGGGTGATCCGAAGAAAAGTCGTGGTCGCACATCAGCTGGGACTGTTCTTTCTGGGGAACGTGAGTGTCGGAAGGCGGGCCGAGCCTCAAGAGAAGCTGTCCGTGCCCTCCATCTAACTCATCCGCAAGCGACCCTTTATCCCAGGAGGAGACCGTTCCGCAATAATCCCCGCCGAATCCAGCCAAGTGGAATGGCCTACCGTTAAGGCGCTCCAACTCTTTCAGGGAAGTCCCCAAAGAAATGTTGTGCCCAGCTTTCCAACGGCTCGCGCCCCCCTCAATTTGCACAAACGCGGGCAGAGTTTTCTTGTCCGGGTCCCTCCAGCGAATCTCAATGGAGCGCTGAGGATCATTGGGGAAAACAACTGTTCCAGCCTCCGTTTCTTCTTCGCTGACGTCCACATCCTGGTCGACGACATTCGACGCCCCGTACATGCGGACCAAGTCCTGCCGGGTCGTGTGGGCGTTGATGGATCCTGTCTCGCCGCTCACTAGGATCAGCCAGGGGTCGGATACGGACTGGCCAAAGCACGAGAGTGCAACTAGAAGAAACCATCCGAGAAGCCAGCAATTGCGAAGAGACAGCAAGCAATAGTCGCGGTAGGCTCGGTCAAGCATCTTACACCTTCTCGATCGTCACCTTCTTCAGCACCACATCTTTGTTCGGCTTGTTCTGCCGGTTTTGCGGAACTCCGGTGATCTTCACCGCGACGTCCTGGCCCTCGACCACTTCGCCAAAGATTGTGTGCTTGCCGGTGAGCCACGTCGTCGGCACCGTGGTGATGAAGAACTGTGAGCCGTTGGTGTTGGGGCCGGCGTTGGCCATGGCCAGCTTACCGGGCTTGTCGAACTTGTGCGGCGAGCCTTTGGTCTCGTCCTCGAACTGGTAGCCGGGGCCACCCATACCGGTGCCCTGCGGGTCGCCGCCCTGGATCATGAAGTCGGGAATCACGCGGTGAAAAATCGTGCCATCGTAGAGCCGGTCTTTTGATTTCTTGCCCGTGCTCGGATGCTTCCATTCTTTCTTGCCCTCGGCGAGTTCCACGAAGTTGGCGACAGTTTTAGGGGCGTCCGTTTCGAAGAGACGGCAGACAATGTTTCCTTCCGAGGTTTCAAAAATCGCGTAAGTGCCTGCGGGGCGGCTCATGAATATTTATCTCCTTGAGTTTGATGGTTTTGATTTTAGCAGGAGGCAACAACGTCAGACTGCCCGGAACCGGAACTGTCACTCTCGGTGGCGCCGGATCCTATCTGCCACTGCCCGGCCGCAAGTATTGTGTGAAGAATTCCCGCGTTTCAAATGCAAGCCGCCGGCGCGCTTCCGGCGTCCTGAAGGTGTGGACATCTTCCACGGTCACAAACTTTACCGCCGCTCCGGCTTGCTTGAGTTTGTCGGCAAGTTCCTGAGCCTGCGCCAACGGAACGCTTTCATCTTGAGTGCCGTGAATGATCAGGAACGGCGCAACATCTTTCGCCGTGTGAAATGCGGGCGACGCGTCCTGCCAAACCTTCGCATGCTGGGCATAGTCTCCTCCGAAGAACGCGGTCAGAAATCCGATGGCGTCAGGATCATCGTGGGCCGTGAAATCGGTGGGCCCACTCACATCGACCACGGCCTGCACCTTGCTTGAATACTTGGCCAGGGCCGGATCAGAATTGTCGCGCGTGTCTTCCATCCCCAGTAGAGCCGCTAGTTGCGCGCCGGCCGAGTGCCCGAATGCTCCTATATGCTGGGGATCGACGCTATACTTCGCAGCGTTGGCGCGGACCCAGCGGACCGCGCGCTGCACATCGTCGAGTTGTGCCGGCCATCGATTTTCTTTCTCGTGAAACAACCGGTAATCGACGGAGAACGCAACGAAGCCAGAACGCGCAAGAAACATGCCCATGGTTTGCATGGTCGACTTGTCAAAGCTGATCCACCCTCCGCCATGAATAAGAATCACGGCAGGAAGCAAGCCAGAAGAGTGTTCGCCCGGTTCGTAAATGTCGAGCAGCAGGGGATGACCGCTGACCATGCCGTAAGAAACGTCACGCTGCACGGTAGTCGACGGGTTCTCTAACGGAGGCGCGGACGGCTGGCTAGCGGCCTGGGCTGGCGGAGTTTGAGCGGGCGCGGTTTGGGGCGTCTGCCCGCCTGCGGCCGGCGAGGCTGCGAGTATCGCGAGGGTCAGCAGGTAAACGCACTTGGTCATGGCGAAGAATATTTTGAGCTACCGCTCCGGCCCCCTCCGACGAACGGCCTAGTTCGAACTGGGCGCAGGCTTCGGCGTCGCCGTCGCAGGTTTCTTCACCGCAGTTCCCGAAGCAGGTTTGGCGCCGGTCCCAGTCCCTGTACTGCGCATGATCGCGATGTGGATGATCTTCACCGGACGGAAGGGTTTGTCGTTCGAGTCCCGGTTCATACGCGCGATCTGCTTGACCAGGGCGACGCTGGCATCGTCACATTGGCCGAAGATGGTGTAGTTGCCATTCAGCATTGCCGCCTGAGACCCCGTGAATGCAACCTCGGTAATAAAAAACTGCGAGCCATTAGTGTCACGCCCTGCGTTGGCATAGGCCAGGCGGCCCGGCCGGTCGAATAGTAACTCCGGCGAGTTTTCGTTCTTGAACTGCTTGACGGGGTCGGCGCCCGACCCGGTGCCCGCCGGATCGCCACCCTGGATCATGAACTCTGGGATCACGCGATGGAAAATTGTCCCATCGTAGAGAGGCACGCCGTGTTTGGTGGCGCCGCTGACGGGACTTTTCCAGTCCTTGGTGCCATTCGCGAGGCCAATAAAATTCGCTACGCCAATCGGAGCTTTGTCGGGAAACAGCGTACAAGTCATGTCGCCTGCCGTGGTTTTGATGGTGGCAGTTGGTGTGGTCGCCATGTGGACGACTGGCTTGGCGGCTGTTGCCGGCTTCGCGGATGTTGCAGGGGTCGCAGATTGAGTCGTCGAACTCGTCTGTGTCCAGGCGGCTGAAACAGACGCCACCAGCGTCATTAAGATTGCGAAAGTCTTATGCATGGATTGTCCTCGCAAAGTTCAAATACTGCCTGGGAAGTTGGCGCAACGTTGCATTGTACGACAGCGGGGGCCATCGTTTCTTCATCACGCCGGGAGGCAAGTCGCGCAGCACTTATTTTGCAGCGGTCACCTTCTGCGCCTGCATCTCGTGGCTCACGCCTTCCACTTCGCGAAACACACGCATCAGGTTCCCACCCAGAATTTTCTTGATGTCCTCCGCGCTGTAACCCCGGTCGAGCAGTGCCTGTGTGATCTTCGGCAAATCGGCGGCCGAGTCGATGCCCTGCGGTGTTGCTCCACTCACGCCATCAAAGTCAGAGCCCAAGCCGACGTGATCGATGCCCGCGACTTTGGCGACATGGTCAATGTGGTCAATCAGCGACTTCAGCGGCGGCCGAGGAATCTTTGCCGACCACTCGCGCTCAATCCGATCTTCCTCGACATAGTTCACAGCCTTGCCCTGGGCTTTCATCTGATCGACATATTCCTGCACGGCGGCAGCCTCAGCCTTCGCCTGCGCTTGATTGGCTTTGCGGTAGTCCTCATCGACAAAGCCGCTGAAGAAGTTTACCTGCACCACGCCGCCGTTGGTGGTCATGGCCTTCAGCATTTCGTCGGTCATGTTACGCGGGGCATCGACCAGCGCCCTCGCCGAGGAATGCGACGCGATGACTGGAGCCTTGCTCGTGGCCATCACATCCCAGAAAGTTTTGTCGGCCACATGCGAAATGTCGACCATCATACCCATCCGGTTCATCTCCAGCACGACCTGCTTGCCGAAATCGGTGAGCCCGTTGTGGTGCTCGACTTTCGCATCGTCGATATCGCCGGAGGAGTCGGCCCATTCATTCGTGTTCGACCAACTCAGCGTCATGTAGCGCACGCCCAGCCGGTAGTAGTCGCGCAGCAGGTGAATATCGTTCTCGATCGAGTGTCCGCCCTCGATGCCCATCAGTGCGGCGAGTTTGTGCTCTTTGTGCGCGCGGTCAATGTCGTTGGGCGAGAAGCACATCACCATGCGATCGGGATGCCGCGCCGCCTGCTCATAGACCGAATCGATCAGATCGAAGGTGTGACGCGCGAAATGTCCCTGGTTCGTATCCGGCTCGACCCAGATGGAGAAAAACTCCGCGCCCAGATTCCCGCGGCGCGCTTTATCGAGGCTGATGTGACCTGGGTCTTTCGGATCGGTCGAGCCGATGTCGAAGCCTTCGTCGAGGAAACGCTGCGGGGTGTCGGCGTGCGTGTCGACCACCAGCGCGGAGTCGTGCAGTTTCTGGGCGCGCTCGCTGACCACGATGTCGGACGGCGTTGTGGACTTATCGGGAGTTTGAGCCGCGGCAAGAGAGGCCAGCGCGAGAATGAAACAGAGTCTGCTTGTCATAATTTTGTGGCCCACTGGAGGAAGCAAGATGCGGGCAGGTCCCGATTGTATCGCCAGAAGTGCGGCTCAACCAAACCAGTCAGCACAGAGCGGCCAGAGCGTGCTGCACACAAGTCTCCAGGGGCTGTTCCGTATCGATCACGGTCTTGGCCTGCGTGATGGCCTCGAACCGCGCCTTCACATTGAGATAAAGTTGGAAATCGCGATTGCCGGCGGGATGAGTTCCAAGGTCACTGTCGACCGCAAGTCTGCGCCGGGCTGTTTCTTCCGAGCACACGCACTCGAAGATTCTCCAAGGTTGCCGGAGAGCAGCGGCGGCAGCAATCACGTTCTCAATCTGATAGCGCCTCGAAAACGGACGCCCGTCCAGAAAGATCACGCGGGCCGCATTCCGCGCCAGTAAATATCCGGCAGTGTCGAGCATGATCTGCAGGCAGTAGTCGTCCTGTGGCGTGGAATATTCGATCTCCTCGGGCAGGAAAATCGCATGCCGGATTTCGTCCTTGCTCATCACACGGCCGGCAGTGCGCACGGCCAGTTCGCGTGCAAGCGTGCTCTTGCCGCTGCCGGGAAGTCCCGCCATCAAAACAATCATAAGAAGAGAATCGTATCGGATGTACCGCGGAAGGTGCTACTTGGGCGACAGCCGGAAACTATGAAACCTGCGGTTCTTACTTCGTCTCGCTGCCCAGCGCGACTTGCGCTACCGGCGCGTCATTGTCCGGATGGTCGTTCGGATGCTGGTCCGGATGTTCCACAGGAATAATGTTCTGCGTCTCACGCCAGTCGGAGTAGAGCCCACTCACCATGATGTGGAACACCCACTGGTGGCGCTCTTCTTCCGGTTCCACGAGGCCGAGCGCCTTCATATAGAACAGATAGTGCTCCATCCAGTGAACCTGATCTTTGCTCATGCCGCGACGTTGCAGGTCGACAGTTACGCCCGCCAGATGCGAAGACGCGGTATCGCCGTCGGCCGGAGCCGCGTTGCGATTGTGGCGCCGTAATTTTTTCTGAACCTTTACCGTCCGCACCGCGGAGTTCACCTGAATCTGCTGGTGGAAGCGGTTGTAGTAGGCCTGGCTCAAATCGTCGACAAAATCCAGCGTCCAAGGGCGGCAGAAGCGCCGCGAAGGATCCAGCCGCGGATCGAAGCGCAGAGTTTCTCCCGAACGAATTTCGAGCAGGGAACCGTCGGCCTTTAAAGCCTCGAGTTCAGTTTCATCCTGAATGCGCGGCAGTTCCAGACGGTTGATCTCAGCATTCTGAATCAGCAGCGACTCGTGCGATGGCCGGAACATGGGATTCCAACGCAGCCAGCGGAAGCGCCGGTGATGCACGCGCTGCACGGTTGCATGATGCACCGCGAAGGCGCTGCCCGAAAATCCGCCACATACCAGGGCCAGCAGCAGGAAAGTCGCGAATTGGAATTTTGCCAGTCTCAAAGAATCTCTATGTTGTACGGCGGCTACTGCCCGCCCATTGCCCTCACGCACTGTTCCGTGTGAGTAGCGGCTATTCTATGCCATGCTGTCAAGCCGTCCAACCGGAAGCCTGAAGCGAACCGTTACCTGAGTACCCAAAACAGCATCTCAGCGTGGTTACTTACCTTCCACGAGTGGAAATGCCCAACAGTTTTGTCGGCAAATGACGGGCCATTCTTGAAGGCGCTCGGTCAACCGCTATGTGCGCGGCTAGCCAAGACTTGGCGGTTTTAGATGGCGTTCAGAGCGCCTGGGTTGGACGATTTCGCTGCACCTATGACAAAAATCAGTGACAAAAATCGGTGACAGACCTCAGTAAGACAAATCAGCGCCGCAAAAGATCACCCATGGCCTGCTTCATGACCTGCCCGCCCACCTCAGAAATTGCCTTGGTCAGGGGAATGTCTTTGGGGCAAACCTCGACGCAGTTCTGGGCGTAGCCACATTCCTGAATGCCGCCGTCGCCCATGAGCGCGGCGAGCCGATCACGCTCCAGCGCTTTGCCCGTGGGATGCGTGTTGAACAGCCGCACCTGCGCGATGGTTGCCGCACCCACGAAGCCCGTGTCTTCATTGAATTGCGGGCAGGCTTCCATGCAACAGCAACACGAAATGCAGCGCGAGAGGGGATATGCAGCTTCCTGATCCTCAGCCGACATGCGCGGCCCGGAGCCGAGATCGTAAGTGCCGTCGATCGGCACCCAGGCCTTGACGGCCTTAAGATTTTCAAAGATCACATTGCGGTCAACTGCCAGATCGCGCACGACCGGAAACTTCGAGAACGGCTCCAGCCGGATCGGCTGCTCGAGATGGTCAATCAGCGCCGAGCAAGCCATGCGCGCCCGCCCGTTGATCAGCATGGCGCACGATCCGCAAACCTCCTCGAGACAATTCGAGTCGTAGGTGATGGGCGTGGTCGGCTTGCCGTCGCGCGTCGCGGGTTCGGCGGCAATATCCATCAGCGCCGAAATGACGTTCATGTTCGGCCGGTGGGGAACTGAGAACTCCTCCCAGTACGACTTGGAGGTGGGAGTGTTCTGGCGTTTGATTTTGATGATGACGGATTTTTCAGCCATTAGCAGTTAGCCCTTAGCACTTAATCGGCACGGGTAGAATTCATGCCCTTCCCGGTTCTCGCTAAATCCTTGGTTAATGAACGCCTGTGATCCATTTCTTCAGCGAAGTAGTCCCGCCTGTTTCGATACCAGACGAGACGCCAAAAACCTGAGAGAACGGAAATACCACAAAGGACCAGCCATACCTTGGCCCAAATCGGAGCGTCCGGGCCGGCGTTATGCATCCATCGCGCAGAATTAAATGCAGCCAACGCCGCGCCGATTGCTGTTCCGATCAGAATACGGATCGTTGATCGCCGGGTGGCATTGTTCATAATCAGTACTTCCTCGGCCGCGGCGGAATCAGCGACATATCCACCGGCTCGAACTCGAATTTCGGCTCGTCCGCGTCCGGCGCGAAATACGCCTTCGTCGTCTTCAGCCAGTTCTTATCGTCGCGCTCGGGGAAGTCCGGTTTGTAGTGCGCCCCGCGTGATTCGTCGCGCATGCCCGCGCCCTGCGCGATCACCCGCGCCAGTTGCAGCATGTTGTAAAGCTGGCGCGCAAATACCACCGTCGTGTTCGCCCACTGCGTCTTATCGCTCAGGTTCACGTTACGGAAGCGTTGCAGCATATCGACCAGCTTGCCATCTGTTTGCTGCAAAGTCTTGTTGTAACGAATAACGGTGCAATCCTTGGTCATCAACTCGCCCAGTTCGCGCCAGAGCTTGACCGGATTTTCTGTCCCCTGATTATTCATCAGCAGCGCGTTACTCTCTTCCTGGCGCTTCTTCTCAGCATCAAAAAAGCCATTGCCATCCGGCAGCGCCTGGAGCCCGCGAGCATATTTCACCGCGTTCGGTCCGGCGATGCTGCCGCCGTAGATGCACGACACCAGCGAATTCGCGCCCAGCCGGTTCGCGCCATGATATTGATATTCGCACTCGCCCGCCGCAAACACTCCAGGAATATTCGTCTGCTGCTTGAAATCCACCCACAGCCCGCCCATGGTGTAATGCATGCCAGGGAAAATCTTCATGGGCGTGTCGCGCGGGTCGTCGCCGACAAACTTCTCGTAAATCTCGAGAATGCCTTCCAGCTTCTTATCCAGAAGTTTGCGGTCGATGTGAGTCAGGTCGAGATACACCATCGGCTTGCCATCAATGCCGAGGTTGTATTCGAATACGACTTTGAAGATGGCCCGCGTAGCAATGTCGCGAGGCACCAGGTTGCCGTACTTCGGATACCACTCTTCCAGAAAATACCAACGTTCTTTTTCCGGAATGGATTTGGGATCGCGCTTGTCGCCCGCCGTCTTTGGAACCCACACTCGTCCACCCTCGCCGCGAGCCGATTCCGACATCAGCCGCAGCTTGTCTTCGCCCGGAATGCAGGTGGGATGAACCTGAATGAATTCGCCGTTGGCATAGAAAGCGCCTTGCTGATACAGCGCTGACTGCGCCGATCCGGTGCAGACGACGGAGTTCGTCGACTTGCCGAAGATCGCTCCGTTGCCACCGGTCGCAATTATGATCGCGTCGGCCGGGAAGGTTCGTACTTCCATCGAGCGCAGGTCCATGGCGCAGATGCCGCGGCACACGCGGTTTCCATCCAGCACGGCGGAAAGAAACTCCCAGTGCTCGTACTTCTTCACCTTGCCTTCGGATTCATATCGCCGGACTTGTTCGTCGAGCGCGTAAAGAAGCTGCTGTCCCGTGGTCGCGCCGGCGAACGCGGTGCGGTTATACAAAGTCCCGCCAAAGCGGCGGAAATCGAGCAGCCCTTCCGGTGTGCGGTTGAAGGGCACACCCATGCGATCGAGCAGGTCGATGATCCCCGGGGCAGCGTCGCACATATCCTTCACCGGGGGCTGGTTGGCGAGAAAGTCTCCGCCATACACCGTGTCATCAAAATGCTTGTAGGTCGAATCGCCTTCGCCCTTCAGATTTTTCGCCGCGTTAATTCCGCCCTGCGCGCACACCGAGTGCGAGCGCTTTACCGGCACAATCGAGAACAGGTCGACGTTGCCGCCCATCTCCGCGATCTTGATGACCGCGGACAATCCCGCCAGGCCGCCGCCTACAACGATAATTTTCGGAGTCGCCATCTTATTGCACCGGCCTTCTGGAGCTTGCCGCCTGCTCGGCCGCTTTGTAGTCGGGTCGCGCATGATCCGAATGAAGCATCGCGCGGTTCGGTTCGTCCTCAGCTATAGGACGCGAGCGGAACGAATACAAACTCGCGAAGCCGGCCCCGCACAGCACCATGAAGAATAGTACGCAGACGCGCAACAATCTCTTCTGCGCCTTGTCGCCCGAGACGATCCCCCACTTCGCCGAGAACAACCAGATGCCATACGCGAAGTGCCACGAAGCCGCGACCAGTCCCACCACGTAGAACAGGAACAGCCATGGATGGATCACCTCAGCCTGCACCTTGCCGAACGACGCCATGGAATTTTCGTGCAGATCGACGCCGGTAAAGCGCATCGTGTAGGTGTGCCACAGGATGTAAACGAATGCGATGCCGCCCGTCCAGCGCTGCGCCGTGTACATCCAGTTGCCGCTCCACGGATAGCTGACGGCGTTTCCGTCGCCGCGATACCAGATGTAGAAGCCGTAGAGCGCGTGAAACAAAATCGGGAGCCAGATCCCGAACAGCTCCAGAAAAAATACCAGCGGCAGATTCGCCAGAAAGCTGACCTGGCGCGCGTAAGCGTCGGGCCCGGTGATGGCGGTCGAGTTCGAAATCAGAATGTGTTCGAACAGAAACGCGCCCACCGGAATGATCCCCGACAGGGAATGCAGCCGGCGCAGAACGAACGAATATCCCTGCCCAGCGCGCAGCGGGGCCACGCCCGGTCGTATAGCGGGAGCAGTAGAACTGGCTGACGCCACGTAGCGCTCCTTATGAGTTCAGTGATGAGAAAATAACTTTTTATTATCGTGCGACGAGAGAAGTGAAGTCAAGGAAGGCTGTGTGGAGCGGACACTCTTGTCCGCTGTTTTTGACTTTGATTTCCGCTTAGATTTCTAGCGATCCCCGTCGCACCACTCCAGAAACATCCGGAACGCTGCACCTCGATGGCTATAGCGCGCCTTCTCTTCGGCGCTGAGCTCGGCGAAGGTTTTCTGAATCTGCGGAAAATAAAATAGCGGATCGTAGCCGAAACCATTCGTTCCTCGCGGAGAATCGAGAATCACTCCTTCGGCCGTCCCCCGAAATGTGGCTAGAGTCTTGCCATCGCGAGCCGCGGCCAGCACGCAGACGAAGCGCCCGGTGCGTTTCTCCGGCAGAACGTTTCGCAGTTCTCGCAGCACGCGCGTGTTGTTGGCCTCGTCATCTGTATTTTCGTGGGCCAGATGCGGCGGGACATTCAATAGATCGGGCGCGGCGTAGCGCGCGGAGTGCACACCGGGAGCGCCGTTCAAAGCATCGACCTCCAACCCAGAATCATCCGCCACCACGATTT
>Ga0210389_10000314_pt1 | contig 48530 bp, 33 predicted proteins | sample IncBWH28OmetaG_FD_160127 | JGI IMG/M metagenome (GOLD analysis project Ga0210389, IMG submission 160127) | Forest soil microbial communities from Barre Woods Harvard Forest LTER site, Petersham, Massachusetts, United States - Inc-BW-H-28-O ... | reverse complement strand
GGGTTGATCTGCGCCAAATCCGCGCCGTGAATTTCGTAAGTGCGACCGAGATTCTCGGCCGTCTGACGCGCGATCAACGGGATGGCGCCGTTGCCGGTGCCGATGTCGAGAAGGCGCGCCGCATCGGCAAGACCGCCAAAAAACTCGGTCCAAACGTCGTGCAATTCGAGGGTATAGTTCGCATCCTGACCCGTCGGACATGCCGCGAGCCGTCCACCTTGATAGTAGGATTCCCAGTGCGTGACGCTCAAGCTCATTGGATCCAGACCGCTACAGCGCTCAAGCATAGCGGAGTTGGTCGGTCGCGCGGCCCCCTCCCGTTTGATGTCCACAGGCGGCTAGATACAGCCACGGCGCGTTCGGCCGGCTGATGGTGTTCTGCAGATGAGTTGACGTCGCGGAGACCTCGATCACGGCGAAACGCAATCTGCTACCCTAGGCTTAAATCGAGTCCGTTGCCGGACCTGTCGCAAATAGGGGGTGTCGATCCATGGAATTCAGCCGCCGTGATCTCTTGACCGCATCGGCAATCATGCTCATGCGTCCCATGAGCAGTATTTCGGCACCACTGGGTGCGCGCCTCGCCGCAGCTCCGTTGGCTGGCGGCACGGAGCCCATGTTGTTGTGTTGGAATGAGAATCCCTACGGTCCGTCGCCCGCTGCCCGCGCTGCAATCGCCCGGTCGATAGCGGACGGTTGTCGTTATCCGGACGATGAGAATCCAAGGCTCGTCAACTTGCTCGCCGAAAAAGAAGGACTTGGGGCGGATCACATCGTCACCGGCACCGGCTCCGGGGAGTTGCTGCGCGCCCTCGGGCTGCTCGCCGCGAGCCAACACGGCGAGATCGTGGCTGCCGAGCCCACCTACTCAGAATTGACCGAGTACGCTCAGCACACGGGGGCGATCCTGAAGTTGGTGCCCGTTGATAAACAACTGCGGCACGATTTGAGTGCGATGCACGCGGCGGTCTCCGCCAAGACGCGCCTCGTGTACATCTGCAACCCCAACAACCCAACGGGCACGATGGTCGATGCCGCAACGATCGCAGCATTCGTCGCCGCGCTTCCGGATCATGTGACGACCGTCATCGATGAGGCCTATATGGAATTCGTCGAGGGCACACCCACGTCGGTGAGCCTGGTCACGGGGCCAAAGCGTGTCGTCGTGTTGCGGACATTCTCCAAGCTGCACGGCATGGCCGGGATTCGGTATGGCTACGGGATCGCCCGACCCGAGGTCATCGAGGACATTTCCGCTGCACGCATGACGACGCCCAACATATTCGCCGTGCGCGGTGCCTATGCGAGCCTCGGTGACAAGGAGTTCCTGGCAGACTGCCGACGTCGGATCGTGGCCAGCCGTGCTCGCCTGACCGCCGAGCTGGCGCGACTGCACTTTCCGTATGCCGAGCCTCACGGCAATTTCGTATTCTTCGACACGGGCGTGCCGCTCAAGCAGTTCAGCGAGTTCATGCGGCAGCGGAATATCGCTGTCGGACGGCGTTTCCCGCCTTACGAAAACTGGTGTCGCGTCACCATCGGGACCGATCCGCAGATCGACGCCTTCATCGAAGGAGTGCGGGCCTTCCGCGCGAGTCCTGCCAAGGCAGCCTGATTTAGCGCTGGAGGCACTTGGTCAGAAGAACGAGTGCGGGCCCAGATGGATCGAGAGCGTGTAGTCTCAATTTTGAGATAGCCTTTCCCCACTCGGCATCCCAAGCACGGGCAAGCAATGACGCAGTTTCTCGCGGGCGTGAAACATTCGCGTTTTCACCGTGCCAATCGGCGAGCAAGTAATTGCAGCAATCTCCTCGATGGAGTGGCCAAGGCCATAAGCGAGTTCCAGGATTAATCGTTGCTCCACAGGCAATCGATCTAGCCCTTTCTTGACCCAGTCCCTTTGCTCGCATTCGACGGCGTGATTAGGGCAATCCTCAGTGAAGCCCTCGAGATTTTGCGGCACCATTTGACTCTTGGAATCGCGTATCGATTTAAGGGCGGTACGATATCCGATGCCTATAATCCACGTAGAAAGGCGGGAAGCGTGACGAAAGCGCCCTGCGTTCCGCCAGACGACCATAAACGTGTCGTCGATAATTTCCTCGCGATTTTCTCGACTCCGGATAAATCGCTCTAAAAAGCGGGAAATCCGCTTGTGATAGGCCGAATAGAGCCTTTCAAAGGCCACCCGATCTCCCGAAGCAACAAGACCTATCAGCGCAGTGTCCTCAAGATCGCTCGGCGATGCGGGCCGATTGGTAGCTGCGTGCTTGTACATTGGAATGTTTCCTGGTTCGCTGTGTCTGCGGATGCCGCGACGCCTCGGCTTCGCGATCTGAATTCTCCGAGAAGCACAGTATTCCCATACGCACTGCGCGCTGCCTATGATGTCTTTCCACTACGCGGGGCTGAACGGCTTTCAACGAGAGCGATCAATATCCGTTCTCGAGCGCTCCGCATAGGATGCGCGCACAGCACTTTGTGCCTGTTATGCGTCACGGTTTGCCAAACAAAAAGCAATCCCTTGCGGGCCCCCTTATCGGTACGTCACAGAATGTCGCTATCACGTAAAGATGTGACTTGCGGGCGACAAGCGAAGTCGTAGGATTTGTGACTCTTGAATTGGGAGCGGGCGCCGACGATAGTTTTGTATCGAGGAGGTCCGATGGACGATCAGCAAATGCCATGCGAGCGCGCCGACATGTTGGAACGGATCGTGGCGACTCAAGCCAGCGATAATGAGAGCGCGGATTCGCTCCGCATCGGACCTCACGGCGAGATGAAGGATCAACTGCTGACAAACAAGCTGCTTACCGTAGTGTCCGAATTAATTGAGACCATGGCAGAGGCCCTGTCAAAGAATCGGGAGGCAACACAGGAATGCGTGCGCCATGTGAAAGCGATGCTGCTGTCTTGTGCCCTCGATGGCGACGAGTCCGTGGACATCCCAGAGCCGAATGAGCGGCGCGTGTATCGTGGTGGCCTGGCGCCGTGGCAGGTGCGCAGTGTGACAGCGTATATCGATGCGAATTTGAATGCATGCCTGTCCTGCGAGGTGCTGGCTCGGTTGACCAACTTAAGCGTTTCGTACTTCGCGCGGGCGTTCAAGAGCACATTCGGTTGCGCACCTCACGTGTTTCTGATGCGGCGGCGCATGGAACGCGCGCAGGGTCTGATGCTGAAAACAAATGCTCCGCTCGCACACATCGCGCTCGAGTGCGGATTCGCGGATCAGGCGCATTTGTCCCGGCGCTTCCAGCAATTCACGGGTGAGAGCCCGTCATCGTGGCGCCGCGCGCGAGCCATCGGGGCGGGTTAGGCAGCACCCACATTCCGTCCACAGCAGCCCACCCGAGCAGGGTCCTCGGGAGCCCCGTGCGTTACTTTGAGCTTAATCAATGGGTTGCGCGTGCGACCAGCGCATCAAAAAAAACTTTTCGGTATAGGGGGGTCCGACAGCCTCGCTTTTCGCTCTACAGTGGTGGGGCATTCATTCTACGAGGACGCTTGCCGCATGCCGAATAGTCCGATGCTCGCGGGGTGGCAGCAGCGCTGGAATCGGAGCCTTCTGCGCTTCCTGGGGCGGCGCGTGCGCTCGAGTGTGGATATCGAGGACCTGGCACAGGAGACCTATTTGCGATTGTTGCGTGCACGAGACTTGGGCGAAGTGCGCAATCCGCAGGCCTACCTGCTTCGCGTGGCCAGTCACGTTCTCGTTGAGTGGCGCGACAACGAGCCTCGGCCCGAATCTCTGGTGGAAATAGATGACGATCTGCTGATCGACGATTGCCCGCCGGAGTTCGAACTCGAGGCAAGCATCTCACAGGCGCGCCTGAACCGTGCGCTGGACGCGGTATCGCCTACCATGCGCGCCGTACTGCTGCTGCGATTGCGCGATGAGCGTTCCTGCAAAGACATCGCACAGGAACTCGACATCACCTTAAGACAGGTCAGGCGCTTCCTGGCGCGCGGTTACGAACGATTGCGCACGGCGCTGGAGAATTGACGTGACGAGCGATATGGAAGCTACAACATCAATTCTCGAGCAGGCTTCTTACTGGTGGGAACTACTCCACAGTGACAGCGTCTCGAATTCCGATCACCGCGAATTCGGCGAATGGGTGGCTCGATCGCCGGAGCGCGTGGAGGCGTACCTACAAACGGCGCGTCTCGTTAAGGCCATCAAGTCGCCCCGGTTGATTTGGCCGAGCACCGCGGCAGAGGTGCTGATTCGTGAGGCGAAGGCCTCGCCCGACACGGTGCTGCCATTTTCGACCACCCAAGTCTCGGCGTCTGTCGGTCGCAGCGAAGCTCGGCACGTTCAGGGCCGCCTTGCGTGGGCCGCCGCCGCCGTGCTGCTCATGGGTGTCGGATTGGCCCTGTTCGTGCTGAGAACGCCGCAAGTGTTTAGAACAGCGCTGGGCGAACAACGCTCGGTGCTTTTGGCCGATGGCTCGCGGGTGACGCTCAATACCACCTCGACGATGGAGGTCAATTTGCAAAAGGACCGCCGCGAAGTACATCTGGTGCGGGGGGAAGCGCTGTTTGACGTGGCGCACGACGCGGCGCGGCCCTTCGTGGTGCGCGCCGGCAATGCGCTGCTGAAGGACGTCGGCACGCAGTTCAATGTCGACGTACGCTCGAATGGCACGACAGTGACCGTAGTGGAAGGCCAAGTGGCTGTCGATTCGGCAAGTCCGCGCGAGAGTGCCGGCGCACCAACGGCTCACGGTGCGCCGGGCGCGCTCGAAGCTCTGGTGCTGGGAGCCAACGATCGCGTCGTCATTACGCCTGCAGGTCTTGGCGTTCTCCAGCACGGTGTCAACGTCGCGCAGGCTGTGGCCTGGACGCAGCGCCAGTTGATGTTCGAGCATCGGCCGTTGAGCGAAGTTGCCGAGGAATTCAATCGCTACAACAAGGATCGAATTGACATTGATAGCGCAGAACTCAAACGTCAAGAGGTGACCGGAGTTTTCGAGGCCAAAGATCCGGCATCTTTTGTGGCCTTTTTATCGGGCATCCCCGGCGTAGAGATTCGCGAGGGAGCCAACGGCGCACACATTGTGACGATCCGCAAGCGAGCGGCGCCCGGGCGTGCGCCGTAATGAGCGGCGGCGGCCACGTAACCAAATCGGCAATGAAACCTGCGAACCCCATGGTCTATATCGTGGATGACGACGCAGGTGTCCGTGAAGCCTTGGATTCACTCTTGACATCGGCCGGCATGGGCGTGGTGGCCTGCGCGTCGACCCGTGATTATTTTCGCGCGCCAAAGCCGGACGTGCCGTCGTGCCTGATTCTGGATGTTGGACTTCCCGACGGTGGCGGAATCGAGCTGCAGCGGCAGCTCAGAACGGAGGATCATCCGCCCATCATTTTTCTCAGCGGCGCCAGCGATATACCGACCACCGTACGCGCGATCAAAGCGGGAGCCGTCGATTTTTTGACCAAGCCCTGCCGTAAAGCGGACTTATTGGCGGCGATCGAGACTGCCATCGCACAAGACTGTCAGGTGCGCGCCGAGAGAGCGGAGCGCATGCGGCTCAAGCATCGCCACTCCTGCCTCACGCCGCGTGAGCGGGAGGTCCTACCGCTGGTTGTCGGTGGTCTCCTCAACAAACAGGCCGCCGCCAAACTCGGCATCAGCGAAACCACGTTACAAATTCACCGCGGCCGCGTCATGCGCAAGATGGAGGCCGACTCGCTCGCTCAGTTGGTTCGGATGGCGAGCATGCTGGCGCTACCACTGCCGCTCACCAAATCGCACTAGACAACATGAGAAATCCCCCGGCATGGCTGGCTGGTGTATGCGGTTCCTTGGAGGTATCGACCGACCCGGTGCACGACTCGCAAACCACGGCGTCTCAGCCGCCGCAGCCATGACGATGCGGGAGCTGATCGCATCGATCGCCCATGAGGTTAACCAGCCGTTGGCTGCCATCGTGGCGAATGCCGACGCCTGTTTGAGCTGGCTTGGCACAGATCAGCCGGATTTGGCACATGTGCGTGAGGCTGCGAAACGCATCATCAGGGACGGATACCGGGCGAGTGCCGTGCTCAGCAGCATACGTGCCCTGCTCAAAACTTCTGGGCCAGCTATGTCGGAGCTCAATCTCAACCAGGTCATCCGGGATATTCTCGAGCTCATGCGTAACGAGTTGAGCCGGTACGACGTCGTTCTTCAGATAGACCTGTGCAAACAGCTTGGTCGCGTCTGGGGGAATCGGATCCAGTTGCAGCAAGTACTGATCAATCTCATCAAGAATGCGATTGAGTCCATGAGCGACTCGGTTGTGCGGCCGCTATTGGTGCGGGTAAGCACGGCGATCCAGGGGGAATTGGCCGTGGTCGCCGTCGAAGATTCCGGCAGCGGATTTGATGCCGTGGCAGCAGAGCATATGTTTGAGCCCTTTTTTACCACCAAGCGCGAGGGCACCGGTGTCGGTCTGTCGATTTGCCGCTCCATCGTGGAAGCTCATGGCGGAGTCCTGTGCGCAACCCGCAAGGAGTCTCCAGGAAGCGTGTTTCAATTTACGGTGCCGCTGATCCACCCGCCGATTTCGACACAAAATTAGGAAGTCTCTGGTTTCTCCGCTCGGCAGCGTTGGCGGATTTTGAAAAGGCTTCGGTACCTGCCGCGACGATTCATAAGAACAACCACGGGGGCTCTTGCAGGTGCGCCGTAATATCCTACTGTGTCTTTGCATCGTTGCGATCGCTTGGATCACGTGTACGGCGGCAGCTCCGAGCGGCGAGCCTATCAGGTACAATTTCAAGATCGACAGTCAACCGCTGGCGACCGCGCTGCAACAGTTCGCAAAGCAGAGCGGGGTACAGATCATTTTTTTCTCTCAGGTGACGGAGGGACTTCAAGCGCCTGCCTTGAACGGCTCTTACACGATCTCCGGCGCACTGGAAATGCTTCTCTCCAGTTCACATTTGATTTTTCGAGTGATCAATCCGAAGACCATCGAGATACGCCCCGCGACTGCGATAGATTCGAGCACATTAACTATCCGACTTTAGGGAGCGCTTGGGACGACAAGTGATATGGGGATCCGCGCAAATTACCGGCTTGGATCGAACGCCATGTACTGAAGGCAGCCGCGCATCGTGAAACTCAAGGCACCCGCTACGATATTGTGGAGTTTCTTCATTGCGGCCGGGTGCGTGCCCGGATTGATTGGCGCGGCCCCGAGTACCGAACCTGCAGAATTCGATTTCAAGATCGACAGTCAGCCGCTGGGGACTGCATTGCAAGCGCTGGCCAAGCAAAGCGGGGTGCAGATCATCTTTTTTTCCCAGGTCACTGAAGGCCTGCGGGCGCCGGCCCTTAAGGGTCAATTTACGGTTAGCGCGGCACTGGAGTTCCTTCTCGGGCACTCTCGATTGACTTTCCGAGTCATCAATCCCAAAACAATCGAAATTCGCGCATTTGGTGCCGACAGTGCTCAGAGTCAGCACGATGCTCCTGCTGCCAGAGGCCGAAAGGCAAGGGCTGCCGCCGACCCGCGCGAGAGTCCGGGTGAAAAAACGGCCCAAAATTCGGCCGCTTTGGACGAGATTGTGGTGAACGGCACCGCCGAAGGATTGGTCGCCACGCGCACCGAGACACCCCTGCGCGAGATTCCCCAGACCATTTCGCTCGTTTCCCAGGAACAAATGCGCCAGCAAAATGACACGGATCTTGCGGATGTGCTCAAGAATGCGGTGGGCATCACGGTGGTCCAGAATAACTCGCTGAGCAGCACCTTTGTCTCTCGGGGATTTACGATTACCACATTCCACGTCGACGGTGGAGCTGCCTTGAATTCCTTCGGCAATACGCCCATCTATGGAACACCCGATCTAGGCGAATACGACCACGTCGAAGTGCTGCGTGGTTCTGACGCCCTGTTTGGCGGCGTGGGCAATCCGGGCGCCAGCCTGAACCTTGTTCGCAAGCGTCCGTTGGCCAGCTACGAAGTGATGTTCAATGCCTCTGTAGGATCCTGGAACAACACCCGTGCCGAAGCGGATGTCACAGGGCCGCTTGGCTTCGACGGGGCGTTGCGCGCAAGGCTCGACGTCGTCTTCGGCGACAGGGATTACTTCTTCAAACCCGCCAGCTTCGAGCGAAAAAAGGTCTTTGGCGTGCTCGAATACGATCTGACACCTCGAACATTGTTGACGGTGGGTGGTAGCTATCAATGGGACAATGCGTTGCCCTTAGTCAACGGTTGGCCCTTCTACGCGGATGGCAGCGATGCGCATTTGCCGCGCAGCTTGGCGCTCGCCTTTAATTGGTCGCGTTACGATACACAGACTCGCGAGTATTACGCGCAACTACAGCAGGCATTTGGCGGCGAATGGAAGTTGAAGTTGAACGCCACTGCGTTAGACACGGCGGCCAGCTATGGCTACGGGGTATTTGCTTCTCCCATCGATCCGATTACGAAGGCACTGCCGGTGCTTCCCGCCGCCCTTTTCAGCCCCTTCCCCAACACCCAGGATCAATTCGTCTTTGACGGCACCTTGACGGGTAGTTTTGAACTGTTCAGCCACCGCCTCGATGTGGCCGTCGGCGGCGACTACACTCATTTTAAAGGGAATGTGACACTTCAACCGATTTTCGCGTTTGGGCCTGCGGTCAACAATGTGTTTGCGTACAATCCCGCGGCGTTCGCGAAGCCGCCGGTACCGAATCCCGCGTATCTGCAATCGCTTGCCACGACTAATCAGAGCGGGGAATTTGCCTCTGCACGAGTGTACTTGACCGGCGCACTGTCTGTGGTAGGCGGTGCGCGCCTGAGCTCGAATCGATTGTCAAACACCATATCCTCCGGTGTCGGCGGTGTGACCTCGCCTGGCGGCCTCACCGAAGAGACGAAAGACCACAATAAAGTAACGCCGTTTGTCGGCGCGATTTACGATCTGAACGCACATTACTCCTTATACGCGAGCTACGCCGATATCTACCAAACCAATAACGGCCAGAGCGAAGTCGGTGGCGCCTTTGTGCCGCCGGCCGATGGTATCGACCGAGAAGTGGGGATCAAAGCTTCGTGGCGCAATGGCGCGCTCAACGGATTAGTCGTGCTCTATGACATTAATCAGCGCGGGCTTGCGGTACGCGATCCCAGCACATCGTTTGTCGATCAACAAGGGCTTTCAACATGCTGCTTTTTTCCGAGTGGCACCAACAAGAGCAGCGGTGTCGATGCGGAACTCAATGGCGAATTGGCGCCGGGATGGCTGATCGGCACCGGCTATACGTTTAACGTCAATCACGCACTCGCTGGCGGTGAGCTATCCAGCGCGACACCACGGCACCTCTTCAAACTCTGGAGCAGCTGGCAACTGCCCCGGAAATTGCGGCGTTGGACAATCGGCGGCAGCGTTCATGCTCAGAGCAGCAACTTTGAAGCCGGTTCTCTTTGCGCTCAACTGAACTCATTTGGAAATTGCTTGGTGCCTCAGCAATACTTTAGGGAGGTGCAAGGCTCCTTTGCGGTGGCCAACCTCCGCGCTGGCTATCAGATCGACCCACACTGGCGCACGGCGTTGAGCGTCAACAATGTTTTTGACCACGTCTATTATCAAACCATCGGAATTCCGGTGGGCGACAATTGGTACGGAGAACCCCGCGGCTTCGTGTTGCGCATCGATGGCAGGTATTGACCGTACAAATTCACATGGGCGGCGCCGCGGTGCAGGTCGGAGGTCTATCTGGGTATGTCGTAACGATCGAGGTTCATGACCTTGCTCCACGCGGCGACAAAGTCATGAACGAACTTCTCCTGCGCATCGGCGCTGCCATAGACCTCCGCCAGCGCACGAAGCTGAGCGTTCGAGCCGATCACAAGGTCAACGCGCGTTGCGGTCCATTCGACCTGCCGGGTCGCGGCGTCACGTGCCTCAAATACATCTTTTGCCTCGGAGGTTGCCGTCCAAGAAGTACGCATATCAAGCAGATTGACGAAAAAGTCGTTGCTCAGCGCGCCGGGTCTCTTGGTCAAAACACCATGTTGGACCTGTCCTACGTTGGTATTGAGCGCGCGCATGCCAGCGAGCAGCACGGTCATTTCAGGAGCCGTCAATGTCAGCAGCTGCGCTCTATCGAGCAGGAGTTCCTCGGCTGAGACTGGTAGTCCCGGCTTTAGGTAGTTACGAAAGCCATCGGCCAAGGGCTCAAGTACGCCGAATGACTCGATGTCGGTCTGCTCCTGCGTCGCATCCATGCGGCCGGGAGTGAAAGGCACCGAAACGCTGTGACCCGCCTTCTTCGCGCCCGCTTCGACACCCGCGCAACCGGCGAGCACGATCAGGTCAGCCATCGACACCTTTTTACCGCCCGACTGTGCTTTGTTGAACTGTAGCTGGATGTCTTCGAGCGCTTTTAGCACCTTGCTGAGCTTCGCCGGTTCATTGGCAGTCCAGTCTTTCTGCGGGGCGAGCCGAATGCGGGCGCCATTTGCGCCGCCGCGTTTATCGGAGCCCCGGAAGGTGGAGGCTGACGCCCACGCCGTCGATACCAAGTCGGACACCGCGAGGCCCGAGCCCAAAATCTTGGCCTTAAGCGCTTCGATGTCCCGGTCGTCGATCAGTTTGTGATTGCGGGCTGGTATGGGGTCCTGCCAAAGCAATTCCTCCGCTGGAACCTCGGGGCCGAGATAGCGTGCTCGCGGACCCATGTCGCGGTGCGTGAGCTTGAACCAGGCGCGCGCAAAGGCGTCGGCGAACTGTTCTGGGTGCTGCATGAAACGGCGCGAGATTTTTTCGTACGCAGGATCGAAGCGCAGTGAGAGGTCCGTGGTCAGCATGTTGGGAGTAACGCGCTTTGCACTGTTGTGCGCATCGGGTGCGGTGCCGGCCCCGGCGCCTTGTTTCGGCCGCCACTGCTGCGCGCCCGCCGGGCTCTTGAACACCTCCCACTCGTAGCCGAACAGGTGCTTGAAGAAGTCGTTGTTCCACTTCGTCGGCGTGGTCGTCCACGTTACTTCGAGGCCACTGGTGATCGCATCGCCGGCAATGCCGCTTCCGTGCTTGCTGCTCCAGCCGAGGCCCTGTGCTTCAAGATCGGCCGACTCGGGGTTGGCTCCCACCTGGGCTGCATCGCCGGCGCCGTGGGTTTTGCCGAAGGTGTGGCCACCGGCAATCAGTGCCACGGTCTCTTCGTCGTTCATCGCCATGCGGGCGAAGGTTTCGCGGATATCCCGCGCCGCAGCGACAGGGTCGGGGTCACCATTCGGTCCCTCCGGGTTGACGTAAATCAGGCCCATCTGCACGGCACCCAAGGGCTTGGCGAGATCTCGTTCGCCCGAATAGCGAAGGTCGCTGCCCAGCCACGCCTTTTCATTGCCCCAAAACACATCCTGATCGGGTTCCCACACATCCGCGCGCCCGGCACCGAAACCGAAGGTCTTAAATCCCATGGACTCCAAAGCCACGTTGCCCGTCAAAATTAACAAGTCTGCCCAGGAGATCCGCCGGCCATATTTTTGCTTGACCGGCCAGAGCAGCCGCCGCGCCTTGTCCAGGTTGGCGTTGTCGGGCCAGCTATTTAAGGGTGCGAAGCGCTGCTGGCCCCGGCCACCGCCGCCGCGGCCGTCGGCGACGCGATAGGTACCGGCGCTGTGCCAAGCCATGCGGATGAATAAGGGGCCGTAGTGTCCGAAGTCTGCCGGCCACCATGGCTTCGAATCGGTCATGACCTTCAACAGGTCCTGCTTGAGCGCCTTGTAATCGAGGTTCTTGAACTCCTCGGCGTAATTGAAATCCTTGTCCATTGGATCGGATTTTGAGGAATGCTGGTGCAGCAGATCTATCCTGAGCTGGTTCGGCCACCAGTCTCGGTTCGAGGTGCCACCACCGGCCATGTGACTAAACGGACATTTTTCTTTCGCTACAGCATTCATTTGTCGCGACTCCTCATGAATAAGCTCTGAAGTGCGAGATCGGGATCCGTGAGCATCTATAGACGCATGCTATTCGCTCGCGAAGCAGAGATAAAATTGATTGTCTCTATAACCACCATTAATGACGTCAATCGCGTTCAATGTCGCATTGCGATTTCTCGCGGCCCGCTGCAGGGAGAATCAAGTCTGCGATCTCTCTCATCATGCTTGCCCGGGCCGTAGAATGAGTCTTGTTCCTGCCGACCCAAGTTTGGATCAAGGGATCGCATTGGCGCGGCGCGAGCCCGCTGGTCGCGGTTTGGACAATGCTCCGAGACAAATGAAAATAGTTTCGGCAAAGAATTTGATGTGCATGGTGCGTACGGTACTCCGCTCTCCACCGGCCTCACGGTCACATCGCCCCCTTCCATAGGAGCGTCCATATGTCCCGTATCTTCATCTCCGGTTCGTCAACAGGCCTCGGCCTCATGGCGGGCGAACTGCTTGTACAACAGGGACATAAAGTAGTTTTGCATGCCCGCAACGCTGCACGTGCCAACGACGCATGGGTCGCGCTACCCGCAGCCGAGGCTGTCGTCGAGGGCGATCTCGACACCATTGCAGGGGCTGAGGCGGTCGCGGAACGCGTCAACCAACTCGGTCGCTTCGATGCCGTGATTCACAATGCCGCGGTCGGTTATCGCGAGAGCCACATCCTCACGGAGGACGGTCTCCCGCATGTCTTCGCGATCAATACGCTGTCCGCGTATACCTTGACCGCACTAATCGAAAGGCCGAAGCGGCTTGTGTATCTCAGCTCCGGGATGCACCGCCACGCCGATGCCAACTTGGACGACATTCTCTGGAAGAAACGCCGCTGGGACGGTTCGGCAGCCTATGCTGAGAGCAAGCTCCACGATGCGATGCTTGCCTTTGCAGTTGCGCGGCGTTGGCCTGACGTTTCCTCGAATTCACTGGAACCTGGTTGGGTACCGACCAAGATGGGCGGCCGCGGCGCGCCCGATGACATGGAACAGGCGCATCTGACCCAGGCTTGGCTCGCGTCCGGGAATGACCCCAAGTCACGGGTGAGCGGGAAATATTTCTATCACCTGCGCGGAATGGCGCCGAATCCGCAGGCTCACGATCCGGCACTGCAAGATCGCCTCATTTCGATCTGCGCTGAGATTTCGGGCGTGACCCTGCCAACTTGACGCCAGCGGCGGCGTGCATCGTGCGAGTTCGCGTCGTGCGTCCGTCCCCCGCATTTGAATAATCAACGGCTTAAGGTTAACGTTTGAATCCTCTTTGCACCATGACTCTGAGGTCCATTCCGGACACATAGGTAACACTCCTGCAGTCCTTCGATCTTTTCCCCTCGCGAATCTGGCAGACGCATCTGCCTGCCCTCATGCCGTACTTGGAAGGGTGGACGAAGGCGGTGCGGGCGATGCGGGCGGCCAATCCCGCGCCCGCGGGGCGCACGGTTCGCCAGGGATGGAACAGTGAGGATATGGCCGTGCTGGAGCGGCCTGAGTTCGGCCCGCTGAATCAGGCGGTGCGCGCTGCGTGCGCCGCGGCCTTAAGTGAGATGGGCCAGGGTGACGGCGCCTTTTCGCTGCAATCCTGGATCAACATGCATGACCGCGGGGGTTTCAACTTCCTGCACATGCACGAGGGGTCGCTGCTGTCGGGAAGCTTCTATATCAGCGCGCCCGCGGGCTCAGGCCAATTTGTGTTCCGCGATCCGCGGCCCGGTGTGATCAACGGCAGCATCAAGGGCGGGGTGCCCAATGGGCACGCGGATGTGCATCTCACGCCGAGCGCGGGTTTGCTCGTGCTGTTCCCGTGCTGGATGGAACACTATGTAGAACCGCATGACAGCGACGAGTCGCGCATCACTCTCGCCTTCAACGCGAACCGTTAAGGAGCCTGTCTGAGCTCAGACTGGCCCCTTGCCGTCTGGGACAGCATCGAACGCCACGGTGAGACGCGGCTGGCCGCTGGAGAAAGGCACGGTCCCGTGCCAGAAATAGGAGGGGAATAGCACGAGCATGCCGACGCTGGGACGCACCGAGTACTCGGGCTGCAGTGCCGGCGTCGTCAAAATGCTCGGCTGGCCGAAAGTGAGAATTCCCTCATCGGTTCGCGTATCGCTCATGCAATCCGGTAATTCCACATAGCATGCGGATGATATCCAGCCGCGCGGATGAACATGATTGCGGTGATGTCCCGAGGTCCGCAACCTGACCGACCAACTGCCATTGAAACGCCACGTGCCGTGATTGCGTCGGCGCAGGGGATCGGAACCTTGTCCCACCTTTCCAAGGTACTCGCGGATGGGTGCGGCGAAAGTCTTGAACAGCGCCTGAACAGCCGGGTCCGCACTGCGCGACAGATCCTGTGTGGTCTCCGTGCCGTGGCGCAACGATTGAAACAGCAGCGGATGACCGTTCGGGTCGTGCAGACGATTGAGACTGACCCGTAAGTCGGCAATGAATGCGCCGATATCGTTCCATGGCGGCGGCGCCTCGAGCTGTACCGGACACACGAGATTTTGGAAGTCGCAGAACTCGGCGTAGCGAGAGTCGCCGAGCAACCGCCAAGCCGTGGTTTGAAGTGCGATGAGGTATTGATCGTCGGGGGCACCGGTCAACAAGGCATCGCAATGAGGCAGTGCGGCGCGCGCATCGCCCACGCCGAGCAGTGCCGCAACCAATAGACTGCGTGCCGTGGCATTGCCCGGCATTGCGCGCAACGCCCGTTCGGCGAGTGCCAACGCGGTTGCCGAATCGAATTCCATCGCGGCCAGGCCGGCTCGGATGAGCAGCGTGGGCGGAGTCTGGGCGCGCGCGACACGCGGAGCCAAACAGGCATAGGCGGCGCGCACATCCCCACCCGCCTGCAGGACGGCAGCCTTGGCAGCCCAGAGGGCATCATCACCGTCAAAGGATTGCAGGGCCCGATCAAGCGCCGCCGTCGTTTGCTCGAGGTCGCCGGTGCGCATCCAGATCAATTGCGCGAGATTATTTTGCGCTTCGACCAGGCGTGGTTCGATCTGCACGCAGTCCCGCAGCGCGGCTTCGGCGCGCTCGAGGTGCCCCTGCGCAATCAGGCTGCGCGCATACGTGTTGTAGAGCGCTGCAGACTTGCCTCCTTGCGTCAGCACCCGATGCGCGACGCGCGCTGCTTCTTGATGCTGATTGTCCGCGTTGAGCGCCATCGCAAGCGCATGCGCCGCCTCGCGGTTGTGAGGCGCGGCAGCGGCGAGCGCTCGATAACCGGCAACCGCATCGGCCTGGCGGCCGAGCGCGGCCAGGGCGGCGATATGCTGAGCGGATAACTCCGCGTCGGCCTTGCCGCTCGCGCAAAGCGGAGCAGCGATGGCCAGTGCCTGAGCCGGTTTTCCTGAAATATTGTAATAGCGCGCCAGCAGGAGTGCGGCGCGAGGGTAGGGTGGCGGACCTGCTGCCGCCCGCCGCAAAAACGACTCAGCCTCGGTGCCGCGGCCGTTGGTGAGCAACAACTCGCCGAGAGTTGCCAGCGTGGGCGTCCAGCTGGGATCGAGTTTTAGCGCGCGGCGCAACAGCAATTCCGCCGCCGCCGTATCGCCCAGTGCCTGTTTGGTGCCGGCAAGCAGGCGCAGCGCTTCGACGAACTGCGGGTGGGCTTCGACAATCGTCTCGAGCTGATCGTGCGCCGGGCGATAACTGCCGGTTTTCAGCAATGCGTCGATTCGGCGCATCGTATCGACGAGTGCGGGATTGTTTTCAGACATCGCCGTCGAGGGTAGCAGGCCCGCGCCGTCTGGCAAGCAGGCGGTCTTTCGGCGGATGTCGGTGCGAAAGACCCCTCGCGCCGGGTGACACGAGGGGGCCAGGCCGGAAAACCCCTCGCGCCGTCCGGCGCGAGGGGCTCGTTTCATCAGAACTTGTACTTGACTCCGATGTTGCCTTCGCGACCCTCGATCGGCCGCGCCAGGAGCACGTTCTGAATGCCGGCTGCCTGGCCGGTTTTGCGTGCATTGCCTTCCGTGAGACCAATCTGATTGGTCAGATTCGTTCCCTGCAGACGCAACTCCCAGTTCCTGCCGTAGTTGAAGAGCAGGCCGGCGCTGAGCATGTAGTACGTGCCTAAGGGTTGTAGCCCGGTATTATCTTCGTAGCGCTGTCCGACATGCTCGTACGTGACCCATCCCAAGGCTGTGCCCCAGGTGGGCTCCAGCATGTAGCTCGGAGTGACCCGGATCTGAAATTTCGGTTGCCGCTGTATCGGCGCACCATCGATGACGGCGCACTGGTTGTTGCCGTTGATGTCGATATACGGCGCACAGCCATTGTAGTGGGTGTAATGCCCGTCCATGTACTCGCCGTTCACTGTGATGTTCAGATCGTGGATCGGCGTCAGGGTGCCGATGAAGTTGATGCCCTTCGTATCTGAGCCGTAGGTGGTAATCGGGCCAAAGCCCACGCCTGCCCCGTTGGTCTCCTGGTACGGCAGACCGATGAACTGTCTGTGATAGGCGCTGATATCCACGTAGGCAATGCTATTTTGGAATTTGAAACCGCCCTCATAGTTCTTCATCGTCTGAATCGGCGCACTGATACCGGTGCTGGTATTCACCGTTGCATTGAGCGGCCCGGAGCTGCGTATCCCGTTGTCGAAGTCGTCGAAATGCGCACCCGTATTGAAGCGCACGTACACGCTCATGTTGTTGAAGATCTCGTAGTTGATGCCGGTCGTGAACGAGGCCTTGGTCTTGTCGTAGTGCTCGTTGTCCCAGGTGCCGTTGCAGATCGGCACGGCGTTGTCCCACAAGTCCAGCGCCGTTCCCAGCTGCTGAGGGGTCCGGTTGCAGGTGCGTTGCCTGGCATTGATGTTCTCGAGACGCGCGCCGGCATCGAACAGGAATTGATTCCATTTCCACGAGTCCGAGAGGTAGGTCGCGATGTTCGTGGCGCTGCCGTGCTCCAGAATGTTGAAGTTGCCGTTCATGTTGACGAAGCCTTGCGGGCTGGTCAGGTTGACCGTCTGTCCCGCGGCATTCTTGTAGTTCAATACGATTGGCGTGGCATTGGGCGTGTTGCTCATCAACATCTGGTTGCCCAGCGACCAATTATCGTCATCGGTGTAGTTCGCCAGATACACGCCGCCCGTCAAGGTATTGCCGTCGAAGAGTTCCTTGCTGACGCGAAACTCGTCGGTGAGGTTGGTCAGATGCTTCTGGATGAACCACCACCCCTGCACGATCACGCTCTGACTCTGCGGCACGACGCCGGCGCCGTTAGAGTATTGCGCGGCGACATTGGTGGCGAGCGGCAGACCTTGGCCGCCGGGGCCCAAGTTATTGGAGTCTACCGCGGTTGCGCCATTGCAGAAGCCTGTCGGCTGCGGTGTCTGGCAACCATATAGGTAGTAGCTCAAGGGTCGCGGGTTGGGACCCGAAAACAGTGCGTTGGTATTGAGGTCGCCGGTGTCGTACAGCAGGTTGTTCGTAATCGTCCAGGTATCGATTTTCTTGTCGAACTTGCTGCCGAAGTAGTACAGGTTGCCGCCGCGGCCATTGGCGAGATCGGCCGCTTCAAAACCACCCGCGGCGCTCGGCAGTTGAACGTTGCGCATGGCAGTGCTGCCGTAGGCCGATGTAAGCGCATTGAATCCCGGGTAGTTCGAGAATGACGAGCCATTGGCGCTTTCGATCACCGGGACCGGCACGATGAACTGGTTCTTGTCCTGCAGGGTGCGGGCCCAGAACATAATGGAGCCGCCTTCAATATCGTGCGAGACCGTTGCCGTGAATTGCCCACCTTCGTCGGCCTTGAACTGCGGCGAGCGCACGCCGTCGGATGAACGGTAGAAACCTCCGGCGCTGCCATACCAACCCGGGGCGATCGGACCGCCAACGAAAGCATCGACCCGGTACAACCCTTCGCTGCCAACAGTGAGCCCCACCGAACCGCTGGGTGTCTCCGTGCCTCGCTTCAGAATGAAGTTCGCGGTTGCGCCCATTTGTCCGGGTCCGAAAATGGCGCCCGGACCCATTTGCACGATTTCAATTCGATCCACCGTGTCATCGAGGCGAAACAGCGAGCTCGAATCCATGAAGGACAGCGAGGGCATGCCGTACATCGGCGACCCTTCGATCATGTTGGTAAAGTACGGCGCGTCGCCGCCGCTCGGAAGACCGGGAATTTCGATGTTGGCACCGGTTTGACCACCGGAGGACTCCGGCCATATTCCCGGCGATAACTTCAAGAGATCGGCCGTGCTCTTCGGATTGGCTTCCTTGATCTGCTCGAGGTTGGCCGAGATGATGTTGTAGCTCGCGTCCAGCTTTCTCACGCCGGTCGCCGAAGCGGTTACGACAATCTCGTCCAGTGTTGAAGCTTCAGCGGGGGCAGCAGCCACTTGCTGAGCACGGACCGAGGTCGCGCCGCCCACGCAATATAGGATTCCGGCCACGGCGACAGCCAGGGTATTGACGCCGAGTCCGCGGACGGTAACGCCGCGAGCAATAGCCCTTGGGTCAGGCAGCCCCAAAGCCGGCCAACTGGCAGGGCCCAATCGGACCGATGGTGCGCTCGGGCGTCTTTGTTTGTTGCGTTTTTGACTCATAGATCATTCCCCTTAAGTGGTCTATTTAAAGCGGCTATGTCATAGGACAATCTGGAAATGCCTTAGCCAAGACATCGATCAGATGCCGATCGGTTTGGAAAATAAGGTGTGTGCCGGCCATGGGTTGCCAGCGCCACGGTATGAGGCTAGCGTCGGACAGCAGGTTGCGCAGCGACCGGCGTGATAGCTCTGTAAAAACTGCAATTATCCCTCCCCTGTCGCTGCATGTCTGCGGTCATCAATCGCATGCAGGAAGGTCATCGAGCAAGCTTCGACCCACGGTGTCGGCTGCTGAAGCAGTCTTTTTGTGCCCATGGGCCGGCTTCCGAGCAGTGCTCGCCGAAGACCCGTCCCCTAAAATCAATGTAATTGTTATTTTGTTCAATAGCAACCTATGAGGCTAATTCGCCACAGGTGGCCGGGAGGTATCAGCGGCTCAGGAAAAGCCCTACGGCGGGGGGATCGCCAAGTAGACCGTGCTCCACAATTGCGCCGCGTTGGACTCATCGGCATCGGCGGCATTGGCACCGAAAGGTGCGATCTCGAAGCGCCCACCCGTGAAGGTCCAGGTCCAAAGCTCCGAGTTGCGCAAGGCATGGGCCGCACGGATGGCCGCCCATAGCTGCTTCTGTGCAACACGCAGATGTTCTCGCAGCGACGGCGAAAGATCCGGGCGTTGCAATTGCCGCTGTAGTCCCGCCGCGAGTACCGCCTGCTGCCAGGACCAGACCACCGTGCCGTGATAGGCGCTGCTCGTTAGCCGGGCTTGAATGGCCGGGGTCGCGTATACCGGATTGGCGACCACAACGCCCACGGGCGTCAGCAGTCCGGCCGGGAAGGGCCGCATGAGCGCGGTCATGCCTCGCGCAAGCGCCGCGGAAGTCGGACGGCCGAACAGCAATTCGAAGCCTTCGTCGGAATGAACGACGGGAATCGTCTGCGCATCGGCGGTCAGCGCCAACGCAGGGAAGGCCACACTTGAATCGTCCACCGCGCGCTGTGCATCCTCGTCGGGGATCTTCAAGGCAGCCGCATAATCGGCGATGTCGCGTCGAGCCGTCGCGCTCGGCACACTCACATCGAACAGGGGCCCTGCTTTGGTGCGCCAGGTCCCCGCCATGGCCTTGGCATGCGCGAACAGGTCGCGGTCAGTGGGCTTCAGATAGGCGTCAAGGAGGCCGCTCGCCAAAAAGCGGTCGGCGGCTTCGAGTGCCGCGGGCACGAAAACCGCGTTGACGTCGTAGGGAAAGCGCCCACCGCCCAATCCGTCATTGCTGTCCCGCCATTGACCGGCGTCAAATCCGGGTTTCAGCGCGACCAGGTTCGGCGCGCGCGGATCATCGGCAAATCTTGCCGCGGCTTGCAGAACGAACCTGAGGTTGGTGACCAGATCGATGCCGAAAGCCCTAGGGGCTGCGTGACGCCCGTCCAGTTGCTTGAGGAATGCCGCGGCCTTCGTGCGGCCGCGCTGATCTTCGAGCAGCCACTGAGCGGCGACGGGTGCCAGCATGAAGGTCCCGTCGATCATGTTGTAGTTAAATGTCGGCGCATCGGATTTGTCGCCCGTGGCATGCAAGTGATCGAGAATGGCGAATTCGCCGATGTCCTCTTCATGCGCCACCTCGCCCTGCGGCGACAGGCGCGTCAGCACCGCGCCCAGTCCGGCTGCGACGGCCTCCGGCGCGAGCACCGGCATCAGCAACCGCACCGACATCAGGGTGTCGCGTCCGAAGTAGGTGTTGAAGCGCCAAGAGCCGGCGAGAAACTTTTCCTGGTAGCTTAAGAACGTCAGCACATTGCGCGTTGCCATGTCCGCTTTGGCGTGCTCGTTGAGCAATTGCTCGCCGGATAGCGGTGTGAGAGGAACCTCACCGCTCAACGCGGTGATCTTGAGCGCGATCTTGCCGTCGCTTCCGGCCGTGACATGATCGGCTTGCAGCGCGCCGTGGGTGACCTCAATACTGAGCCGATATCCCGCCGCGCCGTCCAAGCGATCGCGCTCCCAGGTGAGGATCGGGCCCTGAATCTTTGGGCCGGTTGCGACCTCGGCGGGAAACGTGCCCAACGCCTGATAGTCGCGCAGCACGCGCACGCTGGATAAAACGGCCTGCTTGATTGTCAGTTCCGTTGCGCCGCTCGCAATAGCCTGCGCCGTCATGCCATACAGCGCGCGTCCCCGCGCATCCCTGGTGATGAGCGGCTGCGGTCGCCCGCGCAGCGACCAAGTCACGGGCTGGCCGTGCGAAAACCACAAACCCACGCCGCTATTGCCCGCCGGGAAAGCAATCAAGATGCGAGGATCGGTTCCGGAGCGCAGAAGGAGATGCGCGGCGACCGGACCTTCGCGCAAAAAGCTGTTGAGAATCGGACCTTCCGCGACATCGAATGACAGGCGCTGCTCGGACCCGGCGTTTGCCATCGCGGGCAGCGCTGCGATGACCAGCAGGACAGCGATCGACAGGGTGCGGCAGGGGAGTGACCGCTTCTTCAGGATGCCTCCCAGGAAGACTGGTGCGCTCATGATGGCAAAACCATCTGATAGGCGCTGTAGGTTTCCCCGGCGATGTCGAGGAAAGGCTTGAGCTTGATGGCGCCGGCGCCGGCGCCGGCGCCGGCGTCGGTCTTGGCCTGCCATTCATGCCCGCCATTGCCGTCGCGTCGCGCGGCCAACAGGTTTGCGCGCCGAATGGGGGATGGCGCCGAGTCGGCGTCGATCAGCCGCATGAGCACCAGCGGGCCGGCCACCAAAGCCACCGTATCGGCGTGCGCGGCATCGACGCTTTCCAATCGACGCGCGTCCGGCAATTCAAGTTCAACTCGGTCGGCGGAACGCCATTCGCGCCGAAGGGCGGCGAATTGCCCGGGCTGCGGCGATGGCAGCTCGCGCCTGCCATTGACCAGGAGAGCGGCGCCTTGCGCCCAAGCCGGTATGCGCAGATTCAGTGTAAACAGTTGCGGACTCGGAAGCCGCAGCGTCATGCTGACCCCTGCGGCATAAGGGTAGTCGGTCTCGATGGATAGGCCGCAGCGCACGTTGTTCTGCGTCCAGCTGATTTGCGCCGGCACATACAGATTGACGTACAGGCCACCGGAATCCGTAAAGCAGGTGCTGATGGCGTAGTCGGCCGCAATCATGGGCAGCGTCCCGGAGCAGCAGGGCCAACGATCAGGATGAAAGCCTTTTTTGGCTTGCCGCGTGTAGTCGGAATAATAGAAAGCGTGACCATCCGGTTGAATTGGAATCGCGCCGAGCACGGTGTTGTAGAGCACACGTTCCATGCTATCGCCGTAGCGCGAGTCGCGCGTGATGCGCAGCAGATAGCGCGTCAGCTTGAAGTGCGCATAGGCGCCGCATGGAGTTTCAAAACTCTTGCTTTGATCAGTGAGGCTCGCGCCGAGCGCGCCGTTGCCGGGAATGACAAAATGCTCGTCGGGGCCCCAGCCGCCGGTGGCGAAACTCTGCGCCGAGATCATCTCGAAACCTTGTTGCGCCGCTGCCAAGTACATCGTATTGCCGAGAGACAGATAAGCCTGCGCCGCTGAGCTCAAGGCGTTGACATGGCTGTAGGCGTGTTTGCCCGGCAGGGCATTGTCGCCGCGTGCGAGCGCGCCGAAGAACTCGTCATAGAGAAACCGGCGGCCGAGTTCCAGATGGATTTGCCCGCCCGTCAACGCCCACGCCTGAAATTGATTTTCCGGCAGCGTGTAGCTCTCATCCCAGGCGTGCTGGCTGAAATCCTCGCCCGGTTGCGCATGCTCGTTACGCGGCATGGCGCGAGGCGGCAGGTATGGCACGGCGGCCCGAGTGGTTCGCGCCAGCGTTGCGCGCGCGGTGTGGTCGCGGCCCAGCCTTTCTGCATCGAGCAGTCCGCCGACGAGCTTATCGTAAGTGTACGAGGGGAAGCGGTTGTGATCGTAGAAACTGCCGCGGGCGTCGATGGTCGTGGCATACGCGCGTACGAGGCGCTGCACTTTGGCCCGCGTCGCGGCATCGCCCGTGATCGCGTAGTAGCGCGACAGCGCGCTCATCCATTGCCCGAACGTTGCGCCCGGCGCAAAGGCATAAGTGTCGTACCAGCCGCCGAGCTCGTGGCCCGGCGCGTGCTGTGCGGCACGCAATCGGAAGGGGCGCAGCAGCGCGTCTTCATCAAGCCCCAACACCAAGCGATGATTCTCGCGGGCCTGCCTCTCGAGCGGCCCTGGGCTTAGCTGCACCTGACCATAGTTCAATTCCGCAAGCGGAACGGCGAAACCATTTGTGCTTGCGCTCGAAGCGAACCCACGGCTGCGCCACCCGGCCGCCGCAAGCAAGCCGAAGGCAACAAGACCCCGCCTGCCGTGGTCAATCGTGTCCGACATGACGCTTTACCCCAACCGTCGGTCTGCGCAGGATGCGGCGAGTGCCGTGTTGACGCAACCCCACCGCTTGATCAACATGAATCCGATTTCGGTATTTGATCGCGACCGGTGGCGTCAATCGGGGAGGGAGCGATGCAGCACAAAAAGTTCAAGCGCCTTGTCCTGCCGCTCTTTTGCGCATTGGCGGGTGTCTCGGCGCCGGCCGCTGACGACCCAACGTTTGATCTTGGCGCCGGCGCCGAGGATTTCGGCAACTACTTTCCGAGCTACCTGGCGAACGGCTATTTCTCCACCATGACGGCGCCGCGCGGAACCGAGGGCAATCTCGCCTACATGGTCGCCTTCATGGACTACGGCAAGGATGATGAATCGCGTCCTGCCGCGATTCCCGGCTGGAGCGAGATCGACTATTCGACCGGCGACTCGGCCGCCGGACATTTCTGGATGAATCAAGTCCCCACCGATCCGGCGTGGTTCAGGGATTACCACCAGACTTTGAACATGAAGGAGGCGACGTTGACGACGAGCTATCGCTACGTCGATCACCGTCGCAGCACGCAGGTCAAGGTCACGACCTTCGTCAGTCAGGCCTCAGCGCATCTGGCTGCGACGCGCGTATCCCTGACACCGGATTTCGACGGCACCGTGGAACTGTCCTTTGCGTTGAATCTTTGGGCACCGCATCAGCCGCGCCTGCCGCTCGCCAAGTTGACCGGCGAACAGATGCAGGAAGCCGTCGCCGCGAACAATATGCAGCTTGTGGCGATTCCGCCTGCAACTCCCGACCGCGCCGCCGTCTGGTATCACGGCGACACGCAGGTGCTTGCGGCGGACGGCGACATCGGCAATCTGACCCTATTTCTCGACGGCCGCGCGGAACAGGGCTTGAGCATGGCCGAGGCATCGGCGATTCAGTTGCCCGACGGCGTCGTACCAAGCGATGTCGCGTTGTACAAGAGTCCCTATCGCCTCGCCTTGAACCTGAAAATCAGGGTGCAGAAGGACAAAACGTACACGTTCACCAAATTCATCGCGGCCTCGCGCGAGGGTTGGGGCGGTGACGCGAAGGCCGATCTGGCACTGGCAACGGTTGCCCGCAGCGCCGGTTTCGATGTGCTGCTCGATCAGCATCGAGCCGCATGGCGCGAACTATGGCGATCCGACATCGCGATCGACGGCGATGCGCGGGCGCAGACAGTCGTGCATTCTGACCTCTACTATTTGCTCGCCACCTCGACGGCCGACACACGCTGGCCCATGGGTGCCTGCGGGCTGACGCCCGGCTATACGGGCCACGCATTCTGGGACAGCGATACGTGGATCTTCCCGGCCCTGCTGTTGCTGCACCCCGAGCGCGCCAAATCTCTGGCGATGTTCCGCGCTCACACGCTTCCTGCGGCGCAGGCGCGCGCTCAGTCGCGCGGCCTCAAGGGCGCGATGTATCCCTGGGAGGCGGACCCGGAAAATGGCAGCGAACAAATTCCCTACTTCGCTCACGTCCTCAGTGAGCGTGAAATCCACGTCAACGCGGATGTCGCGATTGCCCAATGGCAATACTGGCTCGCGACGCATGATCGAGAATGGCTCAAGCGCAACGGCTGGCCCGTCATTCGCAACGTCGCGGATTTCTGGGCGAGCCGCGCATCGTGGAATGCCGAGCAGCGGCGCTACGAGATCCTGCACGTCACCTCGGTGGCCGAAAGCTACAACGACGTACCGAACGACACTTTTACCAATGTGTCGGCGCAAAAGGTCTTTAACATCGCCGCCACGGCGGCGGCGCTCGTCGGCGAGCGCCCAGACCCGCATTGGGCGGAGGTTGCCTCCAAGCTCTACATCCCATTCTCGCAGGCTGAACAGCGGCATCTGGACTTCGACGCGAGCATGCCGCGCGAGCCGCTGGAAGGCAGCACATTGGGCCTGCTCTCATACCCGTCGCTCGATTTGCAGATGAGCGGGAAGATACGCCGCAATGACTTCGACTACATCATGATTTCGGTCAGGCAGGGACACCATGAACCGCATGGCATGAGCTTGGCACCGGCGTCGATTGCGGCGGCGGCGGCGGGCGATACCGCCTCCGCGGTCGAATGGCTGCAACGCAACTTCACCAGCGGCCTGATCAAGCCGCCTTTCAACGTGCGCACGGAAACGGCGACCAACAATACCGGCTACTTCGTCACGGCTTCCGGCGGCTTTCTGCAGAACCTTCTATATGGATTCAGCGGCCTGCGCGTTGCGGAGAAAGGACTCGTTGCGGCCTATCCACCCATCCTGCCGGCGGAATGGAAATCGATGACTTTGAAGAACATCACGATCCGCGGGGAACACTATGACTTCATTATCGAGCGCGACGCGGGTGGACAGGTCAGGCTGAGGCGCAACACACGCCCGTAGCGCCGGCGTTGTGATATTGATCCGTTCAAGTACTTGTCAGGAAGGGTAAGACTCGAGGCACTGCTGCCTTTCGTGCCTCGCATCTTCTTACCCTTCCTGTCGAGCGCTAAACCAACCGATCAAAATCACAGGGCCGAGATATTAGGACTGCATGTTCCAGCCGGCGCGATACTCGCGCGTCAGGTATTGATTTGCATCGTCGAAGTTGGTGACCCGTCCGGCTTCGCCGTCGTACAGGATCTTCTTTCCCTGTCCGGCGCGCAGCGCGACCAGACCCAGCAGCATCGTCTCCGTCAGCTGCCCGGCATACTCTAAGGGCGAGCTCGATTTGGCTTCGCCCCGAATCGCCTTGGTCCAGTTGAGTTCGTGAGTCCACATGATTCGCGGCATGCTCTTGGGCACAGCCGCGGCAACCTCGGTGAGTGATTGGGGATAGAGGCGCGGATTCGCGCCGTAGGTATCGTGCAGGAGAATGCCTTTCTCGCCGATGAATATCACGCCGCCTTCGCTCTTGAGCGTAACGTCGTCCGGCAGCACATCGGGCCGCGGCGGATAAATGCCGCCGTCGAACCAAGACAGTTTCACCGGCGGCTGGTCGCCGCGCGCGGCGAATTGATAATGCACGCACGTCGATACCGGATACGACACGGGCTTGCGCGGCGCGCGGCCTGGCGGGGAGTTTGCGGCCGCGGGATCGGTGGGCGGCAGGGGCATGGTGCCCCACTGCGTCGAGGTCGCCTCGATACTCGTCGGATAGGAGAGCCCCAATGCCCAAAAAGGATGATCGATGAGATGGGCGCCCATATCGCCCAAGGCGCCGCAACCAAACGCCAGCCAGCCGCGCCAATTGAAAGGATGATAGACCGGATGATACGGGACGTTTTCCGCGATCGGCCCAAGATACAAATCCCAGTCGAGCCCCGGCGGCGGTGCGCCGCCGCTGCCCATGGCGGCAGCAAGTACATCCTGCAGGTAGCGATAGGTCCAGGGATTGCCGAAACCGCCGGGAGCTTCGACCGGCGGTACATTGGTGGGCCGGGCCAGCCCCTGCGGCCAATAGACGACCGGCCGGTTGGTCCAAACGTGGGCCTCGTGCACGGGCCCGATGACGCCCGCGCCAATCCACTCGTTGATGAGACGCGCGCCCTCGCTCGAATGCCCCTGGTTGCCCATTTGGGTCACAAGCTTCGGATTCTTTAGCGCGAGTTCTCGCAGCATGCGCGCCTCGTGCACGGTTGCGGTGAGCGGCTTTTGCACATAGACGTGCTTGCCGGCTTCCATCGCTGCCTTGGCGATCGCCGCGTGTACATGATCTGCCGTGGCCACGACCACGCCGTCGATGTGTTTCTCTTTCGCCAGCATCTCGCGAAAATCGGTATAGCGCTTCGCTTTGTCGAACTGCTCTTTGAGTTTCGCGCCTTCGGGCCGCGGTTGGCCTTGCGCATCGGTGAGCAATCGCGCGACACAGCGTTCGCTGTAGGCCAAATCGACATCGCAGACCACGCCGATGTGGTCGGATTGCGCCAGCACTTGCGCGTTTTGCGATCCCATTGAACCGAAACCGACGACGGCGAGATTCACGGTGTCGCTCGGCGCCTTCTTGCCGCGGCCGAGCACGCGGCGCGGCAGGATCAACGGGCCGCTGGCCGCCACCATGACGCCGAGTGTCGCTTTGCCGGCGCTTGAGACGAACTCGCGGCGGGTCAGGTCTTTGGTCTTCGACATTGCATTGCTCCTCATCGACACCTCGAATCGGTCTTGCCGATTCTGATGCTTTGACATCGCGATGGGAAGCGATGACGATACCGCGGCGTCGACACGCGAGGAGGGAGCATGAATTCTGCCGTACGGATATACCGCTGGCTCTCAAGTGCCGGCCTGATTCTCGCCCTCGTGCCGGCCGCGCAGGGGCAATCGCGGCCCGCCGCACCGGTGCAATCGCAGCCGGCAGCAGCGGCCTCGACTCCAGCGGCAACCCCGCCGCAAGTCTTATTCAAGAATCTGTTCGTTGCCGTACAAGGCGAGCAGCTTTTCCCCGACAGCAAGACCTTTGCGGATGCCGTGCCGAAATCCTCGCCCACGGAAATTCTCGCGCGCTTCGACGCGGCTACACCTAACTCGCGCGACGCGTTGCAAGCCTTTGTCGCGGCAAATTTCGAGTTGCCGGCACAGGTGAGTGGAACGGAACTTCCCAGTCAAGAGCGCGTCACCATCACCCGCCACATCGACTTGCTGTGGGATCAGCTGACCCGCAGCAGCACCTCGGCCCCGCCGTATTCCTCGTTGCTGCCGCTGCCGGAGCCCTACGTCGTACCGGGCGGACGCTTTCGCGAACTGTATTACTGGGATTCGTATTTCACGATGCTGGGGTTGGTGGAGAGCGGCCGGCAGGATTTGGCGCAGCACATGGTTCGAGACTTCGCCTCCCTGATCGACACGTATGGGCACGTGCCGAACGGTACGCGCAGCTACTATTTAAGCCGCTCGCAACCGCCGTTTTTCTTTGCGATGGTCGGACTGCTGAGTGCCGATGATCCGGCGGCTTCTTACTCGCGTTATCTGCCGCAGTTGCGGCGCGAATACGCTTTCTGGATGCAAGGCGAGAAAGGTTTGCCGCACGGCACCGCGCATCGCCGCGTCGTTGCCATGCCCGACGGGGCCGTATTGAACCGCTATTGGGATGATGCCGACACGCCGCGCGATGAGTCTTATCGCGAGGACACGGGGCTCGCGCAGCGAAGCGGACGCATTCCCAAGCAGTTGTATCGCGACGTGCGGGCGGCGGCCGAGAGCGGCTGGGATTTCAGTTCGCGCTGGTTCGCCGACGGCAAGAGCCTCGAAACCATTAACACGACCGAGATCATTCCGATCGATCTGAACAGCCTCTTGTTCGGCATGGAGGAGGCCATACGCTTGGGTTGTTCACGGGTTCACGATGCCACCTGCGTGACGGAGTTCGCCCGCCGGGCAACGGCGCGGCGCCAGGCGGTAAATCGTTACTTATGGGATTCAACCGGCGGCGTGTTTCGCGACTATCGCTGGGTGAAACACGCGCAAGTGCCGCGCATCTCGGCGGCGACGCTCTATCCCTTGTTCACCGCGATGGCTAGTGAGCGGCAGGCGGCGGCGGTGGCTTCGACTGTTGCGCGCGATCTGCTCAAAGCCGGCGGTATCGTCACGACACCGCTGGTGTCGGGGCAGCAGTGGGACGCTCCCAATGGCTGGCCGCCGCTGCAATGGATCGGCGTCTCGGGATTGCGCCACTACTCTATTTCACCCTTGGCCGACAGCGTGGCCTGCCGGTGGATGGTCGGCGTCAATCGCGTTTACGCGCAAAGCAGCAAGTTGGTGGAGAAATACGACGTCATGACCACCGGACGGACCGGCGGCGGCGGCGAATATCCGCTGCAGGATGGTTTCGGCTGGACCAACGGCGTAATGCGCAAACTCATGGTGCTCTATCCTCAGTTTGCCGAGAGCAGCACGCCTGAATCCTGTGGGTCGTCCGGTACTTAGCGCGATAATTGCAACCTATTATGTGATAACTCCTTTTTATTGAACTTCCGAATCGATTGGACACATATATCAGCTGACACCATACTGAATACCCCCGTTCAGCGGAGTTGATCTGTGACCAGTCCGGTGATTCCAATCGCACCAGCGGGTGCCACCAAACAGCGAAAACGACAGGCGCCGAGAGGCCGTCAAGTGAAGCCTGAGGTGGCGGCCGAGGTGGAAGCGTTAATCGGTCCGGCCCCGTGGCGTCACGACCTGCTGATCGAGTACCTGCACCGGATCAACGATCGCTATCATCAGTTGGGCGCGCCGCACATGGCGGCTCTGGCAAGACTGCTGGGTTTGGCCCAGACGGAAGTGTACGAGGTTGCCACTTTCTATCATCACTTCGATGTGGTGAAGGAAAATCCCGACGGCTCGCTGCCCACGCCCGCGGCGCTCACCGTACGGGTCTGTGATGGGCTCAGCTGCGAAATGGGCGGGGCCAAGCAGTTGCTGGAGAAATTGCCCACCCTGCTGGGGCGCGAGGTGCGGGTGATTCCGGCGCCGTGCGTCGGGCGCTGTGAGCAGGCCCCCGTCGCGGTGGTGCATCAAAAGCCGGTGCCTCGGGCCACCTTGGAGTCGGTTCGCAACGAAGTTCAGGCGGGAAACACCACCGACAAGCCCGGGCAATACATCGACTTCCAAGCGTACCTAAAAGACGGCGGCTATTCGCTGCTGCGCGATTGCATGGAGCACCGGCGCTATCTCGAGAGCGTGCTCAAGACCATGGAGGATTCGGGGCTGCGTGGTTTGGGCGGCGCGGGTTTTCCCGCGGGCCGCAAGTGGCGCATCGTGCGCGGCGAAGCAGCGCCCCGGCTGATGGCGGTCAACATCGATGAAGGCGAGCCCGGGACATTCAAGGACCGCGTGTATCTTGAAAGGGATCCGCATCGCTTTCTCGAGGGCATGCTCATCGCGGCGTGGGCGGTGGGTATTTCGGCCATCTACATTTACTTGCGCGATGAGTATCACGGCTGTCGCGCGCTGCTCGAGGCGGAACTCGCCAAGCTCACCGGCGATCCGCCCGTACCGCTCCCTAAGATCGAATTGCGCCGGGGTGCGGGCGCTTACATTTGCGGCGAAGAGTCGGCGATGATCGAATCGATCGAGGGCAAACGCGGCATGCCGCGCCTGCGTCCGCCTTACGTCGCCCAAGTCGGGCTGTTCGGACGGCCGACCTTGGAACACAACTTTGAGACGCTGTACTGGGTGCGCGAGATACTCGAAAAGGGCGCAGCCTGGTTTGCCACCCAGGGGCGCAACGGCCGCAAGGGACTGCGCAGCTTCTCGGTGTCCGGGCGCGTGAAAAATCCCGGCGTGAAACTCGCGCCGGCGGGGATCACGGTGCGCCAATTGATTGACGAGTTTTGCGGCGGTATGAAAGAGGGCCACACCTTTTATGGATACCTGCCGGGAGGCGCATCCGGCGGCATTCTGCCCGCGTCCATGGGGGATATCCCGCTGGACTTCGACACCTTGCAGCCCTACGGCTGCTTCATCGGCTCCGCGGCGGTGATCGTGCTGTCGACGCAGGACACCGCCAAAGCGGCAGCGCGCAACATGATGCGTTTTTTTGAACACGAATCCTGCGGTCAGTGCACCCCGTGCCGCGCGGGCACCGCCAAGACCAATGTGCTCATCGCCAAGGACAATTGGGACCAGCCGCTGCTGGCAGAACTCTCCCAGGTCATGCGCGACGCATCGATCTGCGGGTTGGGCCAGGCGGCGCCGAATCCTGTGGACACCGTCATCAAGTACTTTCCGAATGAGTTGAGTTGAAGGGAAATAGCATGAGCGCCACCACTCCCGATATGCGCCAACAGACCGAGGCCCCCACGGTTACGTTCCTGCTCGACGGCCGTGAAATGACGGCGCTGCCCGGCGAGACCTTGATCGAGATCGCCGATCGCGAGGGCATCGAAATCCCGCGCCTCTGCTACAAGGAAGGGATGGATGCGGTCGGCAACTGCCGCTCCTGCATGGTTGAAATCAAAGGCGAGCGGGTGCTGGCCGCCTCCTGTTGCCGTGCGCCCACGGCCGGCATGCAGGTGACCACCAACAACGAGCGCGTGCGCAAGGCGCAGCAGATGGTGATCGAGCTGCTGCAGTCCGATATGCCGGAGCGGGAATACACCCGGCATAACGAAGTCGATGAATGGGCGATCAAGCTGAAGGTCGGCAAGCCGCGCTTCGCGCCGCGGCCTGCGGTGCCAGCCGATCTATCGCATGCAGCGATGGCGGTGAATCTGGACGCCTGCATCCAGTGCACGCGCTGCGTGCGCGCCTGCCGCGATGAACAGGTCAACGATGTGATCGGCCTGGCGTCCCGCGGCCAACACGCGAAGATCGTGTTCGACATGGACGATCCGATGGGTAACTCAACGTGCGTGGGGTGCGGCGAGTGCGTGCAGGCCTGTCCGACGGGCGCACTCATGCCGGCGCGCGAGGTCGCGCTGACCGTGCCCGACAAATCGGTCAAATCCCTGTGCCCGTATTGCGGCGTGGGTTGTCAGCTGACTTACCACGTCAAGAACGACAGCATCCTCTACGTCGAAGGCCGCGACGGTCCGGCCAATCATTCGCGCCTGTGCGTCAAGGGACGTTATGGATTCGACTATTCGCGCCACCCGCAGCGCCTCACGGTGCCGCTGATTCGCAGGTCCGATGCGCCCAAATCCGGCAAGTTCGTGATGGACCCGAACAATGTCATGCAGGTGTTTCGCGAAGCGACCTGGGAAGAGGCGATCGCGCTGGGCGGGGGTACGCTGCGCAAATTACGCGACACCCATGGTCCGAAATCACTGGCCGGATTCGGTTCGGCCAAGGGCAGCAACGAAGAGGCGTACTTGTTTCAGAAGCTGGTGCGCTTAGGCTTCGGCAGCAACAATGTCGATCACTGCACGCGGCTATGCCATGCCTCCAGCGTGGCGGCACTGCTCGAGGGAATCGGCTCCGGCGCGGTGAGCAATCCGGTCATGGATGTCACGCAGGCCGCCGTCGTCATCGTGATCGGCGCCAATCCCACGGTAAATCATCCGGTGGCGGCGACGTTCATCAAGAATGCCATGCACACCGGCACCAAGGTGATCGTCATGGATCCGCGGCGCAGCGACTTGGCGCGCACGGCGTATCGATTCCTGCAGTTCAAGCCCGACACCGATGTGGCCCTGCTCAATGCGATGATGCACGTCATCATCGAGGAGAATCTGGTCGACGCGAAATTCATCGCCGACCGCACGTTGGGTTACGCAGAATTGGCGAAGAACGTGCAAGGCTACAGTCCGGATCTGATGGCGCCGATTTGCGGCATTCCAGCCGATACCATTCGCGAGGTCGCGCGTCTGTATGCGACCAGCTCCGGGTCCATGATCCTCTGGGGCATGGGCATCAGTCAGCACATTCACGGTACCGACAACGCGCGGTGCCTCATCGCGCTGGCCTTGATGACGGGGCAAATCGGCAGGCCGGGAACCGGGCTGCACCCGCTGCGCGGGCAAAACAACGTGCAGGGTGCTTCGGATGCCGGGCTCATTCCCATGATGTATCCGGACTATCAACGGGTCGATAACCCCAAGGCGATAGAGCGTTTTGCCAAGGCCTGGAACGTGCCGATCGAGACGCTGGACAATAAGCCCGGTCTAACCGTGGTCGAGGTCATCAAGAACATTCTCGCCGGCAACGTCAAGGGCATGTACATCATGGGCGAGAACCCCGCCATGAGCGATCCCGACGCGGATCATGCGCGCGAGGCCCTCGCCAAGCTCGACATGCTGGTGGTGCAGGATATCTTCCTCACCGAAACGGCCTATCTTGCGGATGTGATTTTGCCGGCCTCCTCATTTGCGGAAAAGACCGGCACCTTCACGAATACCGATCGATACGTGCAGCTCGGGCGGCAGGCGCTCGATCCTCCGGGTAAGGCGCGCCAGGATCTCGAGATCATCATCGATATCGCGCGGCAACTCGGCCTGTCCTGGTCCTATGGCACGGGCGAGCCGGCCGTGGCGGCGGTGTTCGATGAAATGCGCCACACCATGCCGAGCATCGGCGGCATTACCTGGGAGCGACTGCAAAAAGAGGACAGCGTCACGTATCCCTGCGAGAAGGAAGGCGACCCCGGGGACTCTGTGGTGTTCATCACGTCCTTTCCGACGCCGACGGGCAGAGCGAAGTTCGTCCCCGCCGACATCATCCCGGCCGATGAACGGCCGGACGCTGAATACCCGATGGTGCTGATCACCGGCCGGCAGCTGGAGCACTGGCACACGGGCAGCATGACCCGTCGCTCGGGAGTACTGGATGCCATCGAGCCCGATCCGGTCGCGATGCTCAATCCCGTTGACATGGCGGCACTCGGCGCCAAGCCGGGGCAGCTCATCACGATTGAATCGCGCCGCGGCAAGGTCAGCCTGTATGCGCGCGCGGACGAAAGTTCGCCGCACGGCGCGGTGTTCGTACCTTTCTGTTTCTACGAAGCCGCAATCAACAAGCTGACGAATTCAGCACTGGATCCCTTCGGCAAGATTCCCGAATTCAAATATTGCGCCGTGCGATTGTCGCTGGGCGGAACCGCGCCGCTGCAGTCGAGTTTCGGCGGTGGGCAGATTCTCGAGGCGGCTACCGCGGGCGAGGATTGATTTGCAATTCTGCCAACTCGCCCAAGGTGTTGGCATTCGCGAACGCGGCGGAATCGTCGAATACGACCCTGGCGCTGTGATGTTGCGCGGCGAACAGGCCGGTCTTGCGTTCGCCGCTTTCGATAAAGGCCCGGAGACTATCGCGGAGCGAAGCCTTCATGAGACAGAACACCGGTTGTGCGCGCAGCTCTCCGCCCTCGTGCGTGTAGGCAATGGCCATATCGGCGTCGCTGCCCGCAACGCCTGCCGCAAGACGCGACACCAAATCGCCCGGGAAGTTGGGCGTGTCGCATGGAACCGTGACCAGATAAGGCGTGTCGCAATGACTGAGACCCGCGAGCATTCCGGCAAGTGGACCGGGAAAGTCGGCGAGTTCGTCCGGCCACACCGGGACGCCCATCGCTTGATAGGCAGCGAGATTGCGATTGGCGTTCAGCATCAGGGCGCCGACCTGGGGCCGCAGGCGTTCCAGCGCGTGCTGCGCGAGCGGTACACCCAGATGCGCCTGCAATCCTTTGTCGATACCGCCCATGCGCGTGCCGCGGCCGCCCGCGAGAACCAGTCCGCTGATTGCATTGCTTTGATCGATCATGAGTGTTTGCCGCAGCGGATGATCGTACCGCTTGCCGGCGGAGGCTGCCATCGCGACTCATAGCATTGAGGCTTTTGAAGTGCAGCCCGAGGCGCGGCAGATGCCGCCGATCGCGAACGCGCCGCGGCTCACGGCTGCATCGTCCGAATCGATGCGCGAGATCGGCATCGTCGATGAGCTCGGCGTTCATCGCTCGATCTACATTCCCGCCGAACGGCCCCTCACAGTGCTGTTCGATGACCGCGAACTCGTCACGCTGATGACGCTCGGCGCCTCGCCGGAACTGCTGGTGCTGGGATTCCTGTTCAATCAGCGCCTGATCAAGAATGCCGCGGCAATCGAATCGATAGCGGTCGATTGGAAGCTCGGCACTGCCGTGGTCAGAACGCACGGCTCGCCCCGGGAACTGTCGGCTGCCCCGCTGCGCACCGTTGCCTCGGGCAGCGGACAAGGGTCGATATTCTCCCGGTTGCTGAGCGAAATGGACACCATTCAGCTGCCAGGAACCGCAGAGGCGCGCATCCGGGGCAGCGCTTTGCGCGGCCTGTTGGAGGTGATGCGCCAGCATGACAGCATCCACCGACTGGCCAGGTCGGTGCACAGCTGCGCTTTGTTTCAAGATACCCGCCTGCTCGTGTCCGTTGAGGATGTGAGCCGCCACAATGCGCTCGACACAATCAGCGGCTGGATGGCCTTGCACGGCATCGACGGCAGCGACAAGGTGCTGTTCACAACCGGAAGGCTGACCGGTGAAATGATCATCAAGGCTGCGCAGAGCGGCGTGCCCATCTTCGTGTCGCGCAACGGCGTGTCGGCCATGGGCTACGAACTGGCTAAAAAATTCGGGATGGCGCTTTTCGGTCGCGCGATGAATCGACGCTTTCACTGCTACGTTGGCAGCGAGCGTCTCGACGCGGATTAGACCAGACGCGGTTTGGACATTGGACGCTATTTAGACACCGGCGAAGTCGACCCGTATTGCGCCGGCAGGCGCAACATATGCTCCGCCGTTCATATTGTTGGCACTAGCTCCGCATGCTAATTTTCCGGCGGTTTTACTGCTTGTCGAGCACAGCTCGCAAGCGGCCGTCGCGCCGCCCTCGGATCCAGTCAACGAGACTCAAATGCCCCAATCGATGCGTTTTGCAATATTGCTTGCTCTGTGTCCTTTTGCCTGCGCACAGTTCGCCCATGCCGAGGACGCGGCTACCGATGCGCCGCAGAGTCAAGGGACGACGACTCCGCACGTGACCGTGCTGGGAACCAAGGAGTCCGAAGACTACCGCGCCGAATCGGTGGACTCGCTCGGCCCCTTGGGCTCGCTGAAAATACTCGACGCGCCGTATACCATCGGCGTTCTTCCCCAGGAATTGATCCAGAACTCGATGGCGACCAATTTCAAGGACGTATCGAAGTACCTGCCGCTGGTCGCGTATCAGGAGCAGCAGGGACCGGATATCCTCAGGCCGCAAACCCGCGGCATGCAGGGCGGCAATTTTCAGAATTCCCGCATGGACGGCATGCAAATTTTCATTACCGTCGCCAATGCGCTGGAACAGTTTCAGCAAATAGAAGTGATCAATGGCGTGTCGGCCTCGCTGTACGGCCCGGCGAATCCGTCCGGGATGTTCAACTTCGTCACCAAACGCCCGACCGACTCTGATTTGCGGGAAGTCACGGTCAGCTATGCCAGCGACAGCCTCGGCACCGCACACGTGGACTTGGGCGGCAAGTTCGATGCCAATGGGATTGTGAGCTATCGCTTCAACGGCGTGTTCGGCGAGGGCGACGCCTGGGTCGATCATAGCCACGCGAAGCGCGTGCTTGGCAGTCTTGCGATCGACGTGCGTCCGCTTCAGGACACCGTGATCGAAACCAACTACAGCTACTATCACTTGATCGACACGGGCTATCCGGGGTGGTTCACCTACAGCGAAAAAATCGTTCTGCCGCCCGCGCCCGATCCGACCAATGTGGGGTATGGCCAGAACTATGCGGGCGTCGATCTACTGACGCGCACGGGCAGCGTTCGGTTGAAACACGATTTCAATTCCGACTGGCATCTGGTGGTCGGCGCGCTCAATCAAGACGCTTCGCGCAACATCAGTACCCCGGTCAACAACCTGACCAACAACAACGGCAACTACACCTCCTCGCTGGCCAACGGCTTTGCGCCGCGTTTCATCATGACCAGCGATGCGGCCTATCTCGATGGCAACTTCACGACGGGCGCCGTGGCGCATGACCTGACCTTGGGGACGGCCGGCTACAAGGCGCAATCCTATTCGGTCATCACGCCGGCGACACCGGCGAGCGTGCTGTTGGGGACGGCGAACATCAACAATCCGGTCATTTTTCCGTTGCCGGCCGCGGGCCTGCCCAACGTCGGACTGAACTTCGACTCCTCGACGTCCTACCAGCAGGGCGTCAACCTTGGCGACACCATCCGTTTCACCGATGCCTGGGCGGCGCGCCTGGCGGTAAGCCAGGATTGGTTTCACACGGACAATTACAACGCGAAGGCCGCGCTGGTATCGGAATACGCCAATCATGGCGTCAGTCCCACGGCGAGCCTCATGTACAAGCCCGTGAGCAACATGACCGCATACGCCACTTTCGCCAGCAGTCTGCAGGCGGGCGACCTGGCGCCCACCTCAACGCCGCCGCTGGTCAACGCCGGTCAGAGCCTGGCGCCTTACCGCAGCAAGGAATACGAGGTCGGCTACAAGGTGTCGCTGGAAAAAATCGATCTCACCGCGGCGCTGTTTCGCATTCAACGGCCCTTTGCCAACATCAATACGGCAGACAATGCATTCGAGATAACGGGGGAACAGGTCAATAAGGGTTTGGAGCTGTCGGCGGTCGGCGAGGTGGTTCAAAACTTGAGGGTCTATGGCGGCGTGACCTTGCTGAACGCCCGGCTCGAAAACACGCCGCTCGGCACGACCAACGACAAAATCTATGTCGGCGCGCCCAAAGTCAAAGGCAATACGTTGTTCGAATACAGCTTGCCCGCCGTTCCCGGGCTGGTGGCGAGTTTTGATTGGCAGTTCTCCGGTCCTCGCGCCGCGAATGACACCAATTCATTCTTCGTGGCCGGATACAACTTGTTCGACTTAGGCGCCCGCTATAGCTCGACCATATTGACCAAGACCGTCACCTGGCGTCTCTCGGTGGATAACCTCACCGACAAACACTACTGGTCGACGGTCGCGCCCAGCAATTTGACCGGCGCCAACACGGGGAACTTGATCGGGCACTTCGGCACGCCGCGCACAGTACTTGCGGCCGTCAGCATCGATTTCTGAGCATGTATCACCTGCGCCCCCGCGGCGTTCTGGCGTGCATTCTCGGCGTTGCCCTGGCGCAGGGCCTCGCGGTCGCGGCGCCGGCGACACGCCTGATCACCGACGCAGCGGGGCGGCATGTCGCCATTCCGGAAAACGTCACCCGGGTGGCGGATCCCTGGCATGCGAACAATGCGATGGTGCTGATGCTGGGCGGTGCGGCCAAGCTGGTTGCCACCAGCCTTCAGGCAAAAAGCCAGCCTTGGCTGCGCAGGCTGTATCCCCCCATCGAGGCAATCCCCGCGGCCTTCAACGCGTCCGGCGACGTGAACATGGAAACCCTCATCGGGGCCCGTCCCGACGTGATTCTCATGGCTTACGACGGATCATTGCCAAAATGGTTCGCGGCGGTGGACAGCGCCTATCAAATTCCGGTCGTGCTGATGCCGAACACCTCGCTCGATGGCCTCAAAACAACCGCCTTGCTGACAGGGGAGGTGCTGGGTCCCAATGAGCTTGGCGTTGCGCGCGAGTTCGTCCGCTACTTCGATGCCAACATTCAGCGCGTCTTGCAGGTCACCGGGAAGCTCTCATCCAGTGCGCGTCCCAAGGTCTTGCACACCTCGTCGCCCGGCATCCTCACCGCCGACGGTCGGCAGACCGTCATCGATGATTGGATCAACATCGCCGGGGGCGTCAATGCGGCCACCGTCGCGGGCAACGCGCGCCCCGTGACCATGGAGCAAGTCGCCGCGTGGAATCCGGACGTGATCATTGTCGGTAGTGCCCCAAACCCGCAGAATAGGCAGGCGATCCTGGATGATCCGCGCTGGCGCGAAATCAACGCGGTGAAGAACGGCAGAGTCTTCGTGAATCCGAGCGGGGCCTATCTGTGGGATCGCCACAGCGCCGAGGCTGCGTTGCAGGTGTTGTGGGCAGCCAAGCTTCTGCACCCTGCCGAGTTTGCGGGCCTCGACATGGGCAAGGAGACGAAGTTGTTCTATGCGCGATTCTTTCACCACGAGCTTAGCGATGCCGAAGTGGCATCGATTTTGAATTCGACACCGCCTTGATCAAGCCGTGATCAAGCCGCGCACTGTCGCGCTGATGATTCTACTGCCCCTGGCGACGCTGTACGTCTCGCTATTCATCGGCCGCTTTGCGGTACATCCTGGCGAAGTCGCGCACATCCTGTTGGGGCAGTTCTTGCCCATCCCGCATGATTGGCCGCGCTCGGTTGAAACGATCGTTTTGCAGATCAGATTGCCGCGCGCCATCCTCGCCATGTTCGTCGGCGCCGGACTCGCGATCAGCGGCGCGGCGTTTCAGGGTATGTTCCGCAATCCGCTGGTGAGCACGGACATCCTCGGTGTCACCGCGGCGTCGGGTTTCGGAGCCGCCGTGGCGCTGCTCCTGTCGAAAAATGCCATCGCGCTGCAAGTCATCGCGTTTGCATTTGGTCTGGCGGGGGTCGGACTCACATACCTCTTGGCGCGAGTATATCGAGCGACGCCTGTTTTGATGCTGGTGCTGTCGGGCGTGGTCGTCGCCGCGTTTTTCAGCGCATTATTGAGCGGCGCCAAGTACGTCGCGGATCCCGAGTCGAAGCTTCCCGCAATTACCTATTGGCTGCTGGGCAGTCTCAACGCCGCCTCGGTGGACAGCTTGAAAATGGCGCTGCCGCCGATCATCGCAGGCAGCATCGGACTTCTGTGCATGCGTTGGATGATCAACGTGCTGAGCATGGGCGATGAAGAGGCGCGCTCGCTGGGCGTTCGCACCGAATGGCTGAAGGGCGGCATCGTAGTCTGCACGACCTTGATCACCGCCGCGGCGGTTTCCGTGTGCGGCATCGTCGGCTGGGTGGGACTGGTAATTCCACATGTCGGACGCATGCTGGTCGGACCGGATCATCGGGCGCTCTTGCCGGCCACTCTAAGCGTCGGTGCAACCTACTTGCTCTGCATCGACGACATCGCGAGGACCGCGAGCGCATCGGAAATCCCCCTGGGTATTCTGACGGCGATGATTGGCGCGCCCTTCTTTGCGATGCTGCTGCGGAAAACCCGCGGTGCCTGGGAATGAACGCGCCGCTCATTGAAGTTCGCGACGCCGGCTTCAGCTATGGCGAACATGCGATTTTCCGCGGCGTGGACCTGGACGTGTATTCGGGCGAGGTCTTGACCATTCTGGGTCCGAACGGGTGCGGGAAAAGCACGCTGCTACGCTGCATCGGCGGTGCACTGGCGCTCGATGAAGGAGCAGTGCGTATCGAGAACGTCGATCTGTCGAGCATCGATGTGCGGGCACGTGCCCGCAAGATCGCGCTATTGTTTCAAGACCACACCCCCTCATTTCCATACCCGGTGCTCGATGTCGTGAGCATGGGCCGCACGCCGTATTTGAGCGCCTTCGGCGCGCCGTCGTCGCAAGACATCGCCATTGCCGAGGAGGCGCTCGAGCAGGTAGGCATGAGGCACCTCAAGAATCGACCCTACACGGAACTGAGCGGGGGCGAGCGCCAGTTGGTGCTGCTGGCACGCACCCTGGCGCAGCAGCCGGCCGTCATCTTGCTCGACGAGCCCACGGCTCATCTGGATTTCAAGAATCAAGTGCGCTCGCTGCAACAAATTGGCGCCCTGGCGCAGCGGGGCGCGACCATGATCATGACCACGCATGATCCCAACCAGGCATTTCTGTTCCCGGGACGCGCCGCGCTCATGCGGCCCGGCGGATCCCTTGCGGTCGGGGCACCGTCCGAGGTGATTACGGACGAGTTGCTGTCGGCCGCATATGGCATCGGCGTCGCGGTGTTGTCGATCGAGCGGCGCGACAACCTCGGAGACCTCAAGGTCTGCACCCCCTGGTACAATTGGCCCCACAAAAAGTGAGCAAATAGGGGCGGTGGATGCGGGACACCAAAGTCGCAAAGAAGGCCGAGCCCTCTCTCGGCTTGCACCTCCGGTATGCCTATGAGCCCGGCGAGCAGAGCGGCGCCACGCTCGGCAATGCGCTCTTTGATCTTCTTACCGCCGTGCTGGAACTGGGTTCAATCCGCCATGCGGCGCAGTCCCTGGGATGTTCTTACCGCTATCTATGGGGTTCGCTCAGAAAGTGGGAAGAGAAGCTGGGCGAGCCGCTCATCATCTGGTCGCAGGGACAAAGAGCCCGGCCGACGCAGTTTGCCGAAAAGTTGCTTTGGGCCGAGCGCCGCGCCCGCACGCGCCTGCAGCCGCATATCGAAGCCTTGCGCTCCGACCTCGCGCGGGTCGTCGGCGAAGCGCGCGACCAGCGCCATCAGCTGCTCTCGGTTCAGGCAAGCCACGATATGGCCCTGTCGGTGCTGCAGAAACATGTTGCCGGCACCGCGGACCTGCATCTGGATATTCGCTTTCGGGGAAGCGAGGATGCGCTGCGGGGCTTGAGCGATCGACAGTGCCTCGTGGCCGGCTTTCATGTGCCGGCACTGCGCGGCGCCGCACCGGTGTTTGCCAGGGCCCTCAAGCCCCTGCTCACGCCGGGACGGCACAAGTTGATCGGTTGTTCCAGGCGCATGCAGGGCCTGATGGTCAGGCGCGAGCACGCCGCGCTCATTCGTACCTTTCCCGATGTGGTGCGCCATCGCCTGCGATTCGTGAACCGGCAAACGGGCTCGGGCACCCGGATGCTCATCGATCACCTCATGCACCAGCATTCGATGATGCCCGCTGATTTGCCGGGTTACGACGGATTGACCGAGCAAACCCACGTCGCCGTGGCGCTGTGCGTGGCGAGCGGACTGGCCGATGCGGGCGTCGGCGTCGAGGCCGCAGCGCTCGAATTCGGGCTGCACTTCGCGCCCTTGGTCGAGGAGAACTATTTTCTCGCCTGTTTGAAAGGGAATCTCGGGCATACCGCCGTGCAGCGCCTGTGCGCGGCGCTCGCCGGCGAGGGCTGGAGAGATATTCTTGCAAATCTGCCGGGCTATCGGCCCGCCCTGGCGCCGGGAAAGGTGCTGGTGATGACCGAAGCCCTTCCGTGGTGGCCTAAGATCAAGCTCAAGCCGAAGCGTCCTAAGACGCCGGCGGCGCCTCGTGTCGCGGCGGAGCTATTGCCCTAGTCAGCAGTTGGCCCTGTTATTGATCCCGTGACCACTCGGCGTTTGCCGTGAAGCGCTGCGGACTCGAGTACACGTTGCAATGCTTCTCGCGCAAAAATCCCACCAGCGTGAGACCCGAGGCGAGGGCCAGATTGACGGCGAGGCTCGACGGAGCGCCAATCGCGGCCAGTATGCCGACACCGGTGCGCAACGCCTTTTGCGTCAGCTCAAAACTCGCGCGCCCGCTCAAAAGAATGATGTGCTCATTGAGCGGCAGGCGCCCCGCCATCAAGAGCTCGCCGACCAGCTTGTCGAAGGCGTTGTGACGGCCGACATCCTCCGCCACCGCGATGAGATTCCCGGAGAAATCAAACAGTGCCGCCGCGTGGATGCCGCCGGTATCGCCGAATTTGGACTGGGCCGTGCGCATGCGCTCCGGCAAACTGAACAGCAACGACAACTCGATGGCGCGGGTCGGCGCAATGCGGGTTGCGGCCGCGCGCGCGATCGCGGCATCGAGTCCCGTGGTGCCGCACACGCCGCAGCTCGAACCCGCCGAAAAGCGCCGCGTCGCGGTCTGCATTTCCATGTGCACGTCGGGACGCAGGCGCACGTTGACCACATTGGGTCGACGCGTACTCGATTCGACCGCATCGATATCGCTGACCTGGTTGACGATGCCTTCTCCGTACAGCAGGCCCACCGCCAGATTCTCATCGTCGCCCGGCGTTCGCATCGTCGTACCGAATGACACCGGTTCGAGCCCGAGCGCGGGATGGTGCAGCATGTACTCGAGCGGCGCCTCAACCGCGACCCGATCCTCTTTGTCGACGTGCGAGTCGAGGCCGGCGCGAACGATGTGAACCTTGAGGGTGCCGCCGGCGACGGGCGGCTCTTGGCGCGGGGCGATGAATTCGGCGGTACTCACCCTGACTATCATAGCGCTGTTCCCTTTTGCGAGCTGCGAAACCGTTTAGAAACAGTGTGTTAGAATGCCTGCACGACGCCGTCCGCGGGTTTCCATGATCAAACTTTTGTCTCGCCTGCCTTGGGCAGCGCTATACGCGTTATCCGCGTTTCTCTACTTTCTTGCCTACTACGTCGTGCGCCATCGTCGGCACGTCATTCGCGAACAGCTTGAAAAAGTCTATCCCGCGATGAGCTTCGCCGAGCGCGAGGCCATTCATAAACAGTTCCTGAGGAATTTTTGCGATGTGTCGGTGGAGCTGTTGAAGTCGGTATCGATGAGCGAGGATGACATGCGCCGTCGCATGCGCCTCATCAATGTCGAGTCGGCTAGGGCATACCTCGACGCCGGGCAATCCATCATGTTCATGACCTCGCATCTCGGGAATTGGGAGTGGCTGCTGCACGGCGTGACCTTGCAGCTCGGCTACCCGGTGGATGCGGCTTACAAACCCTTGCATGATGCGTGGGCGGAGCGCTTGATGCTCAAGCTGCGCTCGCGTTTTGGCGCCAGATTGGTGCCGGCCAAGGAATTGCTGGCCGACTTCTTTCGCAGACGCGGCGTGGTGCGCGCGGTGGGTATGAACGCCGACCAAGCGCCCATGTCGACCGACCAGCGCTATTGGACTCAGTTCCTGGGTCTCGACACGGCGTTCTACGTCGGCGCAGAGCAGATTGCGCGCGCGATGCGGCTGCCGATCCTGTATGCCCACGTGCGGCGCGTGCGGCGCAGCGTTTACGAGGTCGAATTTCGCCCGCTGTGGGACGGCCGCGAGCCGCTTGAGCCGAATGGGGTCACCGAGCGCTATGCGCGCGCCTGCGAAGCGGATGTGCTCAAGAGTCCCGCCGATTGGCTGTGGTCCTACAGGCGATGGCGGCTGAAGAAACCCTTATACGGGGCGGCTTGAGCCTGACGTTGGGCTATGATGCGCTCACGAAGCGCCGAACCGACGAGCTGGGAGTTCGCATATGAAACTGGATGAAAGCCCCCGCAGCGATAATGTCGAGGATGAGCGTGGTTCGGGAATCGGCCGGGGTGCGGGCATCGGCATCGGCACCATCGCGATCGTGGTCATTGGCTATTTTCTGGGCATCGATCCATCGACTTTGTTGAGTTTGTTGAACGGTCAGCCGCAATCGGCCAGCGCGCCCGCCCAGGCGCCAACGGCGCCCGATCCGAACGATCCGCAGGTCGATTTCGTGCGCGCAATTCTCGGCGATACGGAAGTGGTCTGGGGCGCCTATTTTCAAAACATGGGCAAGGTGTATACGCGGCCGAAGCTGGTGCTCTTTAGCGGGCAGGTAGCCTCGGCCTGCGGCCTCGCGAGCACTGCGGCAGGTCCCTTTTACTGTCCCGGCGATCAAAAAGTTTACATCGATTTGGATTTTTATCGGCAGCTGGCCACGGATTTTGGCGCCCCCGGAGAATTTGCACGGGCGTATGTCATCGCGCACGAGGTGGGCCATCACGTGCAAAACCTGTTGGGCATCACCGATAGTGCGGCGCAATCCGAACGCCGCGCGGGACGCGTCGGTGCGAATCAGGTGTCGGTGCGAGTCGAGTTGCAAGCCGACTGTTTCGCCGGCGTGTGGGCTCAGCAGGCCAATCGGGCGCGAAAGATTCTCGAGCCCGGCGATCTGCAGCAAGGTCTCGCCGCGGCCGCGTCGGTGGGCGATGACACCTTGCAAAGGCGCAGCCAGGGAACCGTCGTGCCGGATAGCTTTACGCATGGAACCTCCGCGCAGCGGGTGCGCTGGTTCCGCCGCGGATTCGATTCCGGCAAGACCGACAATTGCGATACGTTCAGCGCCGGGGAGTCGCTTTGAGCTTGTTTTCCAGGTGCTTCGCCAGCTGTGCGATGGTCGGGTAGTCGAACAACTCCGTGAGATCAATCAGGCCCGGGAAATCGCGGTCGACGCTTTCGTGGATCTCGATAAGCTTGAGCGAACTCGCACCGATCTCGAACAAATTGTCGTTTACATCGATTCGCTTGCCCGGCAGCGCGGCTTCGCATAGGGCTTGCAAGCGAGCCTCGAGCCCCGGGCCCGCTTCGCGATCGGCGGCGCCGCGGGATTCGCGCAGCAACTTCAGCTCGGCCAGTTCGGCGGCGAATTCCCCGTCCACATAAGCTTGTTCCAAGAGATGGCGCTGAACCTTGCCGCTGGTGGTCTTGGGTATGCGCTTGGTGGGAATGACCTGCGCGACCTCGAGGCCCGTGTGTTCGTTGACGAGCCGGCTGACGGCATTCGCCGTGGGCAGGAAATCGGCCACGGAGCCGCGATGCAACACGAATATCACGAGTTCTTCGCCCTGAGATCCCGGTGCCGCGACTCCCGCAGCAACGACCTTGTTCAAATCGAGGCCCGGCGCGCGCTGCGCGATATTCTCGAGATCATAGGGATAGTAGTTTTGACCATTGACGAAGATGATCTCCTTGGCGCGGCCCACGATGTAGAGCGCGGCCTCGTGGATCACACCCAGATCGCCCGTATCCACCCATCCGTTCGCATCGATCGCCGCCGCGGTGGCCTCCGGGTCGCCAAAATAGCCGCTTGTGACACTGGGCCCGCGAATCAAGATATGGCCGACCGTTTCGTCTGAGAGGCTCGCGCGCGAATCATCCGCGATGAGCAGTTCTGTGTTCGGCACCACGTGACCCACGCTCACGACCTCGAGCACGTCGCGCGCCTCGATGGGATTGAGCTCGATCTTCGCACCCACGCTCAAACGATGACGGTTCAGGCGGATCCAGTGAAACTCCTCACCCTGGGGCGGAAAGGTGACGCCGAGACAGCCTTCCGCCAATCCGTACACCGGATACATGGCGCTGCGCTTCAGGCCGGTATACGCCAACGTGTTCATGAATTCGTTGCAGAGTGCGGCTGAAATCGGTTCCGCCCCGTTGTAGATCTGCCGAATGGAGGACAGGTCGGTGTTCTCCAGGCGCCGATCGCCCAAGACCTTCAAGAAATGCCGGTAGCCGAAGTTGGGCGAGCAAGTCAGTGTCGCGCGTTTCTTCGCGGCCGTTTGCAGCCACAGCAGCGGCCGGCGCACGAACAATTCGGTGGGCATGAGATTGACGTGCACGCGATTCGCGAACTGCATCAGATACAGCCCGATCAAGCCCATGTCGTGCGTCAGCGGCATCCAGCTCAGCGAGGTGTCGTGTTCGTTGAACTTGCCGATCTCCGTTGCGCCTTGAATGTGCGCGATGAGATTCCGATGGGTCAGCATGACTCCCTTCGGTTCGCTGGTGGATCCGGAGGAGTACTGAATAAATGCCAGATCCGCGGGGGCGGAGCGCACAATCTTTCCGGCTTTCGAGATGTCCGTAATCGATTCCACTAGGAAAGCGCGCGCTTTGAGCTGTGCGAACAGCGCGGTTTCGCCCACCTGCTCGGCGAGCGCGCCCAGCCGCTCCAGGCTCTTGGCATCGGTATACAGCACCGGATTGCCGAGCTTGCCCGCAACCCGCAGCAGCTTGTGGCGATGCTCATCGCTGATGCCCACCGCGAGGGGCACCGGAACGATGCCGCCGCACAGGGCCGCCCAAAAGCCGTCGAGGAATTGCTCGTTGTTGCTGAGGAAAATAATCATCTTATCGCCGCGCCGCGCGCCTGCTGCCTGCAGGAGATAAAGAATCCCTAAGGCGCGGGCGTGCACTTCCGGATAGGGCACACGCCGCTCGTTGTTCTCTCCCTCGACGTAGGTCACGCTGCGGTCGCTGTCCCGATTGCCTTCGAGAACATCGACCAAGGTGGTGTAGCCAGCGAGCCTGTTCACATCGTTCATCGTGTTTCTACTTTCATCATAAGGTTGGATCGAGGCCGCAAGTTGATCTGCGCCTCGAATTCGATCGGCTCATCGGTGGCGCGTGACAGCCGAAAGCGCCGCATCATGGTTCGCATGTGTACCAGCATTTCGAACATGGCGATATTCTCGCCGATGCAGTGACGCGGCCCCACCGCAAAGGGAATATAAGCGAATTTGTGACGTTCATCGGCATCGGCGTCGGCGAATCGTTCCGGTTTGAACTCCTCGGGTTCGCTCCAAAAGCCCGGGTGCCGATGCAGCATATACGGACTGATGAAGACATCGGTGCGCGGTGCAATGGCAAAACCGCCCAGTTCATCGGCTTCGATGGAGCGGCGCGTAATCAACCAGCCGGGCGGGTAGAGCCGCAAGGATTCCTGCAAGACCTGGTGAGTAAAAGACATCGATTCGGCGGCTGCCAGGCCCAAGACGCCTTCGGCGCTCGTGCGGTCTGCTTCCGCGCGCAGCTGCTCCGCTGCCCGCGGGTGGCGGCTGACAAGATACCAGGTCCAGGTCAGCGCGGCGGCGGTGGTTTCGTGGCCGGCGACGATCAGCGTCAACACCTCGTCGATCAATTCCTTGTCGGACATCGGCTCGTCTGTTTCCCGATCCCGGGTCAGCATGAACATGCCGAGGAAATCGAAATGTTCCTGCGGGGCATGGCGGCGCTGCTGGATCAGCTCGCCCACCAATTTGCCGAGCGATCGAAATTGGAATGCAAATTTCAGATCGCGATTCGATTGCTTCGCGACCACTTCGAATGGATTCACGCCCATTTGTTGCGCCAATCGTTCCAAATCGCTGCCGAAGATCGACTTGAGCACGATCTCCAGCGTCATCTCGCTGGTGTCGCTCGACACGTTGACCGGCTCGCCGCGCGCCGCCATTGCCGCCCAGCGTTCAGCGTATTTCTCATTGACCTCGTTGATGAGCAGGCTGAACTGATCGATGACACGCCGATGGAAGGAGGGCTGCATCATGCGCCTCTGCTTGCGCCAAAAACCGCCTTCGCTGGTCATGATGCCATTGCCCAACAGGATCTTGACCCGATCGATGCCCTCACCCTTGGTGTAGTTGCGGTGATTGGTCAGCAGCACGCGCTTGATGTCGTCGGGGTGATTGATGACGTAGTTGAACGCTCCGCGGCTGGGCGCGAATACGCGGTAAATGTCGCCGAACCGTCCAAAATAGTCCTGCAGGCGAGCAAGCGACTCCTCACTGCCGCCGATATCGAAGCCTTCGGCCGGGCCCGGCGGAATTGCTATGGTTTGCATGCCGGCATTGTAACTTAGGCGTTGCGCGGCACGGAGCGCTTCCCGACAATACCAGCCGTGCAAAAGAAACCAGAAGACGGCGGCCTACGCAATACCATTTACGCTCACCAAACGCGTTCGGGCCGGCGACTGACGAGGGGTCGGCTGTGGCTCTACAAAATAGCGGCGCCGATTGCGATTGCGCTCATGCGTCTGGTGATAGGTTGGTGCAGGGTGGTGCGGATCCTCGGTGCGGAGCACATCAACGCGGCGCTGGCGCGCGCGCCGTCGTTCATCCCGGTGTACTGGCATCAACACCAGTTGTTCTGCGCGAAATATCTGTTCGAGCAGCGCGATGCCGGCGTGAAACTGGGAGTTTTGATCAGTCCCTCGGTCGATGGCGAGTTCGGCGCAATCATTGTACGAAGATTGGGCGGCGAGGTGATTCGCGGGTCCTCGACTCACACCGGTGCGCGCGCGCTGCGCGATTTTTATCAAGCGTTGGTGCATGAGGGCATCTCGCCGGTGATTGCGCCGGACGGTCCTCGCGGACCACCTTGGAAATTCAAGCCGGGTGCGTTGCTGCTCGCGCAGCTCTCGCAGCGACCCATTGTGCCCCTGTGCTATGTCGCCTCGCGCGCATGGAAAATCAGCTGGGATCGATTCGTGATCCCAAAGTTCGGGGCGCGCATCGTGATCGCAGTCGGCGAACCGGTCTATGTCGCCAAGGGTCTCGATGCGGCGGCACTTGAACGATTGCAAGCCGATATGGAACAGCGGCTTAGGCTGCTGTTCGAATCGGCCAAGGCAGCCCTTTAACAAGACCTGCAACAGCGTCGAAGGGGTCTTTTGCCCGAAGCCCTATTAATACAATCGCTTAGCTTGTATTCCTGACAACTTATGCGAGAATCCCTTTGTATCTACGGGATGGCGAATCCGAGGAACTGTGTGACGCATTCGCGTTTCGAACGGGATAGAGTGGCAAACTATTGATCTACAACCGTTACTCTCGTGGGACCAGTGAAGGCGCATGGCAATAGCTCCAAACGATCCCCGCCATCCTGACCTCACTGCCTCGGACATATTGTCCCCGCAAAC
>Ga0210389_10000313_pt1 | contig 48584 bp, 53 predicted proteins | sample IncBWH28OmetaG_FD_160127 | JGI IMG/M metagenome (GOLD analysis project Ga0210389, IMG submission 160127) | Forest soil microbial communities from Barre Woods Harvard Forest LTER site, Petersham, Massachusetts, United States - Inc-BW-H-28-O ... | reverse complement strand
TGAAAGTGACGTTCATTTGCGCGCCCGCACCACCAGCACGATCGGCAGGCCATGCCAATTCCGGTAAAAGTCTTCCGACTTGGCGAATGCTTCCCGCAGCTCAATCCCCACGCGCACTTCGTGGACCGTTTCCACGCGCAAGCCGGCGGCCTTTGCCGCCTCTAATTGGACGGCCACCGGATACTCGACATGCGGCACCGAACAAGTCTCGTCATCGGCGTCCTTGAACGACCGCGTGAGGCCGGCGCGCGCCGCATCCGGGTGGAAATCCGAATACAGCAGAGTGCCGCCGCCGCGCAGCACTCTGGCAATCTCCGCCATCCACGGATACACGCCCGCGGCATGTCCCAGCGCCAGGCCGGAGATCACGACGTCGAAGGTCTGCGCCGCGAAGGGCAGCTGCATCATGCTCGCGCACACGCGGCTGCCGGTGGGGACCTGCATCAGCATGGGCACGCAAAAATCCAGCGCAATCACTTCGGCGGCTTCAGCCTCGGCCAGCAATCGGCAGTATCGGCCCGTGCCGCAGGCAAGATCGAGGATGCGCAGACCCGCAACCTCGGGCCAGTATCGCAGCATGGCCTGCTGCTCAGCGCGCATCAACGGATTGTGCGCAACGGGTGGGTACAAGGGCGCCCAACGTTGGTAAGCGGCCCGCGTTTCAGCAACGACGTTCATCAAAGTATGGAGCTCTCGAGGTTATGCGGATCCCGCCACATCGAACATACGCAGGTCTTGCATTCGGCGCGGGCACCGGCGCGGATTGAACTGCGCAATGCCATCATCCGCTCGCCGTTCAACGCGCCCGAAAGAGCAACGGCTTCGTTGCCGCCGTCCGGCAGCGTAGCCTCGAGCGGTCCTGAAATAAAGAAGCAGGGCTGCACGCGCCCCGTCGCGCCGACCACCGCGGAAAACTCCGGTGCGTTGCAGCGAACCAACGGGTAGGAAGCTTTGCCGCGAATGGCGGCGAAGTACTGCAGGATGCGCCGCAGCTTGGCCGGATTCTCCGCGATGAAGCCCGAGCGAAATTCGGCCGCGCATTCGCTTTCCAGGGTGCGCAGCAATTCGTCGAGCACGGGCAACTCATCGACGCCCAGGGCCAGATCGTTCGCGAAGCCCTCGGTGCGGCCGAAAGCATGGGGATTCGCGACATCGACAGCCAGGAAGGAGACCTGACGGGCGCCCAAGTCCTTCGCCAGGGATACGAAAGCCGCCAGCTGCCTGAAGTTTGCGCGTTGCACGGTGACTCGGACCCCCGGCGCGACTCCGTGGCAGGCCGCGGCGCGAATGCCCTCACAGACATTGTCGAAGGCATCCAACCCGCGAATCGCCTGGTAAGTCTCCCGATCCGTGCCATCCAGGGACACGGTGATGGCGTCGAATACTTCGGCGGCGCGTCGAGCGTGCTTCGCCAGGGACAGACCCGAGGTCAGCAGCCACACCTTGAGGCCGGCATCGCGCAGCGCCCCCGCGATCGACGGCCATTCGGGATTGAGCAGCGGCTCCCCGCCAGACAGCAGGGCCACCTTGGTGCCCAGCCGCCCGAGGCTCGGCAGCAGACGCCGCACCGCCTCGAGATTCATGTCGGCGCGTCCGTGGCGCCAGTAGTCGCAGGTCACGCAGCGCGAGTTGCAACGCTCCGTCAAATAGAGGGTGACCAAGGGCAGGCGGTTGAGCCGCGAATATAAACGTGGATCGAGCGCCGAGATTTGTGCGGACAATGCCCCTCCAGTCCAAAGGCGTGAGCCAAAAGTTCTATCGTGAGTACCCTGATCAAGATCCTGGGTTTGTGTTTCAGCGACGATTTTGTGGGTTGCCGCTCAGCGTGGGCTGCCTACCGCAAGGTCAAAAGCGGCTGAATAGGTGGCTTTAACCCTTTGATTTCGCTAAGCTCCTGCCAGGATGAACAGCACAACAGACGGCCTGATGGTCGACAAGGTCCACGTGTGGCGGGGTGATCGGCATGTCCTTCAAGGCGTCAGCACGCAAGTTCACCCGGGCGAGCTTCTGCATGTTTCCGGTCCCAATGGCACGGGCAAGACAACATTGCTGCGGGTGGTCAGCGGCTTGCTGCGCCCGGAGCAGGGCCGCGTTACCTGGCGCGGACAGTCGATCGCTTCACATCCGAGCGACTACCACGCCGCATTAGCCTATGCCGCCCACGAGCCGGCACTGAAGGGCGATCTTACCGCCCTGGAAAATCTTCGCTTCTCCGTGGGGCTGAAGCGCCGGTCGAGCCCGCCCGAGCTGCGCGGCGCCTTGGAACGGACCGGCGTGTCTGCCTGCGCGGACCTGCCGGCGCGGGTTCTCTCCGCCGGCCAGCGGCGCCGGGTTTCCCTTGCACGGGTCGTCGCGATGCAGGCCTCGATATGGCTGTTGGATGAACCCTACGCGAATCTGGATACAGCCGGTTCGGAATTGGTGTCGGCGCTGCTGCAAGGGCACGTCGAACAAGGCGGCATGGCGCTCGTGGTCGCCCATCGGGACTTGGCGCTTCGCTGCAATGTGCGCCGTCTGGAGCTCAATTCGTGACGGTGGGCGCCTGGGAGGCGTTCTGGCTCATTGTGCACCGTGAGATGCGTCTCAGTTTCCGGCGCCCAGGGCAACTATTGCAGCCCTTGGTGTTCTTTCTCATCGTCACTACCTTGTTCCCGCTGGGTTTGAGCCTGCAGCTGTCGCTGCTGCGGGACATCGCGCCCGGTGTGCTTTGGGTGGCAGCGCTGCTATCGTCGCTGCTGTCGCTGGACTCCCTGTTCAAAAGCGACGCGGATGACGGCACATTGGAGCAACTTGCCTTGAGCGGGCATGGTCTAACCGTCATCGTGGCGGCAAAAACCGTCGCGCATTGGCTGGTCACCGGGCTTGCCTTGGTGTTGGTTTCGCCGATAGTGGGAACTGCCCTTGGCATTCCAACTGACGCATTTGCGACAATGTTGCTGAGTTTGGCCCTGGGCACGCTCACGTTGAGCTGGCTGGGGGCCATCGGGGCGGGCTTAACGATCGGTCTGCGCCGCGGCAACGTGCTGCTCTCGTTGATCGTGCTGCCGCTGGCGACACCGCTGCTGATTTTTGGCGCGGCGGCGACCGAACGGGCGATCTCGGGAACAAACGTGGTCGGGGCAATGTATTTTTTGGCGGCGCTGTGCGTGTTCACCTGCACCTTGGCTCCGTTTGCGGCGGCGGCGGCGCTGCGCATCACGTTGGAATAAGCTGAAGAATCATGTGGACCTGGTTTTACAAGCTCGCCTCTCCACCCTATGTCTACGGGGTTGCGGCGGGACTCATGCCCTGGCTGTTTGGCGCGGCGGCATTGGCCATCGGATATGGTCTGATCGCGGGGTTGGGGTTGGCGCCCCCCGACTATCAGCAAGGCGAGGCCTTTCGCATGATTTATGTGCACGTGCCCAGCGCAATCCTCTCCCTGACGGTCTACACCGTCATGGCTGCGGCGAGCGCGGTGGCCCTCATCTGGCGCATCAAGGTGGGGCATGCCGTGGCCGCCGCGTCCGCGCCCATCGGCGCCTCATTTGCCGTCTTGGCGCTGGTGACCGGTTCCCTGTGGGGCCGGCCGATGTGGGGTACGTATTGGGCGTGGGATCCGCGGCTGACCTCCGAATTGATCTTGCTGTTCATCTATGTGGGCGTGATGTCGCTGCGCTCAGCCTTCGAGGATCCGGCGCGCGGCGATCGGGCGGCCGCGCTGCTCGCGATCGTCGGCGTCGTGAATGTGCCCATCGTGCATTTCTCCGTCGTTTGGTGGAACTCGCTGCATCAGGGTGCGACGATTGTTAGACTAGGCGCACCCAAGATGCCGGGCAGCATGCTCTGGCCGCTGCTGTCGATGTGGTTGGGATTCATGTTGTTTTACGCCGCCGTGCTGTGCATTCGGGTACAGGGCGAAGTGCTCAATCGCGAGCGCCAGTCGGCCTGGGTGCGGGAGGCAATCAAGTCATGAACGATTTTTGGTCCATGGGCGGCTACGCGCGCTATGTGTGGCCTTGCTTTGGGTTCACCGCCATCGTGCTTGCCTGGAACTTGTGGGCGGCGCGGCGTTTGCTGCAGGCGGCGCGAGTGAGGGCGGGGCGGGCGCTGGCGATGGCGGCGGCGAGCGAGGCGCCATGACGCCGCGGCGCAAACGCTTGTTCGTCGTGCTCGGCGTCTTGGGCGGCGTCGCCGCATCCGTGTCGCTGGCGGTGATGGCATCGCGCGAGAACATCATGTTTTATTTCGATCCCTCTCAAGTCGTCGAAGGCAAGGCGCCGCTCGCCAAGCGCTTCCGCATCGGCGGCATGGTGGTGAAGGGCAGCGTGGAGCGCAAGCCGGGTGATTTGCAGGTGCGGTTTGTGCTCACCGACTTCGCCCACCAAGTTCCCGTTGAATACACCGGCGTGTTGCCGGATCTGTTTCGCGAGGGCCAAGGCATTATCGCTCACGGCACCATGAATCCGAGCGGCGCTTTCGTTGCGGATGAAGTGCTGGCGAAGCACGACGAGAAGTACATGCCTCCGGAAGTCGCCGCCTCGCTGAAGAACAAGCAAGCGGGTGCCGCGGCGCCCGGCGGCCCCGGCAGCTAGGCGGAGACACTCATGGCACCCGAACTCGGAATATTCGCTCTCATTCTCGCCTTCCTCCTGAGCCTGTCGCAGGCGTTCTTCGGCTTGACGGGTGCGTGGAAGGCGAAGCCGGCGTGGATGGCGGTGGCGCGGCCGGCCGTGACCGGACAGTTCGTTTTCGTCGCGGTGGCTTTTGCCTGCCTGGTGTACTGCTTCGTGAACGATGATTTTTCGGTGCTGTATGTGGCGCGCAATTCCAATTCGCAGCTGCCGCTGTTCTACCGGGTCGCGGCGTTGTGGGGCGCGCACGAAGGCTCCTTGCTGCTGTGGATTCTGATCCTGTCGATCTGGAGCGTCGCGGTGGCCGCCTTCAGCCGCGGGCTGCCTTTGAGCTTCTCCAGCCGCGTGCTGGGCGTCATGGGTCTCATCAGTTCGGGCTTCATGCTCTTTACCCTGTGGACCTCGAATCCCTTCCTGCGCTTGTTTCCCGCGGCGCAGGACGGCGCGGACTTGAATCCGGTGCTGCAAGACTTCGCACTGTCGATTCATCCACCCATGCTTTACACGGGCTACGTCGGATTTTCGGTGGCCTTCGCCTTTGCCTGCGCGGCCATGCTGGAGGGAAGGCTCGATCAGACGTGGGCAAAATGGACCCGGCCGTGGACCATCTTCGCGTGGCTGTTTCAAACCATCGGCATTGCGTTGGGGAGCTGGTGGGCCTATTACGAATTGGGGTGGGGCGGCTGGTGGTTTTGGGATCCGGTCGAAAACGCCTCCTTCATGCCCTGGCTCGTCGGCACTGCGCTCATCCACTCCCTGAGCGTGACGGAGAAGCGCGGCATCTTCAAAAGCTGGACGCTGCTGCTCGCCATTTTTGCCTTTTCCTTGAGCCTGGTCGGCACCTTCTTGGTGCGCTCGGGCGTGCTGGTATCCGTGCATTCCTTCGCCACCGATCCCACTCGCGGCCTGTACATACTGGCATTCCTGGTGCTGACCATCGGCGGCTCATTGACGCTGTACGCGTGGCGGGCGCCGAAGCTGTTCGCACCGGGCGGCTTTGAACTGTACTCGCGGGAGTTCTTCATCCTGGTGAACAATGTGATTCTGGTGAGCGTCGCCGCCCTGGTGCTGTGGGGCACCTTGTCGCCGCTGCTGTACGAAGTCCTGGGCATAGGCAAGATATCGGTCGGGCCGCCGGTATTCGCGCTGATGTTTTTGGTGCCGGTGTTGCCCCTCATGGTGTTTTTGGCGATCGGCATGCACTCTGCATGGCGCCGCGGCAAGCTCACGGTCACTGCCAAACCGATCTGGTGGCTGGCCGGCGCCGCGGTGCTGCTATCCGTGGCGATTCAAGGATTGGTGTTCAAAGAGTTCCACCCGGTGGGCCTCATCGGCTTCAGCTTCGGTTTCTGGATCATGTTCTCCTCGGTGCTCGAACCCTTGCGGCGGCTGCGCCAGAGACAAACGCTGACCGCGGCGCTGGTGGGCATGTCGATCGCCCACTTCGGCGTCGGGCTGTTCGCGATCGGCGCGGCCGGCGTCGAGAGCTACAAGATCGAGAAAGACGTCGCCATGAAACCGGGCGGCAGCTTCTCGATTGCCGGTTACGACTTCAAATTCGTGAATGCCGGCAATGTGCGCGGGCCCAACTACGATGCCGTGCAGGGTACGATCGAAGTGACGCGCGGCGGCAAGCCGGTGACCGTGCTGCTGCCGCAAAAGCGCCATTTCTGGGTGCAACAGACCTTCAACAGCAAGGCCGCCATTTCCGTGAGCTGGGCGCGCGACTTGTTCGTCGCCATGGGCGACCCTCTCGGCGCCAATGCCTGGAGCATGCGCATCCAGTACAAACCGCTGGTTCGATACATCTGGCTGGGCGCCATTGTCATGGCGCTCGGCGGATTGATCGCGGCAACCGATCGCCGGTATCGAGTCAAGGTGCCGGTCGCCGCCGCGGGGATCGCCGCTCCGCCGGACCCTCGTGCGGAATTGGGTTCCGCCTGATGTGGAAGTTCCTGCTGCCATTTGCGGCGTTCGTCGCGCTGGTCGTGTTGTTCGCGTTCGGCCTCAATCCCAACCGCGACATTCACGCGCTGCCTTCGCCGCTGATCGGCAAGGCCGCGCCGGAGTTCGCGCTCAAGGATGTGCTCGACCCAACCCGCACGGTGAGCACCGCGGCGCTCAAGGGCCAGGTCTACGTGCTCAATGTCTGGGCCACCTGGTGCGTGGCCTGCCGGGAGGAGCAGGAGGAACTGCTCGCGATCGCACGCCAGAATGTCGTACCCATCATCGGGCTCGACTACCGGGACAATGAAGCCAAGGCCAAGCTGTGGCTCATGCAGCTCGGCAACCCTTACGCCGCCGTACCCTTCGACGGCGACGGGCGCACGGCGATCGATTGGGGCGTTTACGGCGCTCCGGAGACCTACCTGGTGGACACGCACGGGCGGGTCATCTTCAAGTTCATTTCCCCGCTGACGCAGGAAGTTTGGGAAAAGAAGTTCTTGCCGCTCATTGCGGCCGCGCGGAGCGGAACATGAGAGGACACGGTCGCGCCATGCTGCTGGCATTGGCACTCGCGCTGTGCGCCGGGCAGCCGCGCGCCGAGCAGGCGCCGGGCCTGGACGATCATGGCCAACTGCAGAATCCCGTGCTGCAGGGCCGCTTTGAGCGCATCACGAAAGAGCTGCGCTGTCTCGTGTGTCAAAACGAGTCGATCGCCGACTCCAACGTGGACCTCGCCGCGGATCTTCGCCGCCAGGTGCGCGAAATGCTCGTAGCCGGAAAAAGCGACGACGCCATTTTCAATTTCATGACCGATCGCTACGGCGAGTTCGTGCGCTTCGCACCGCCCTTGAGTCCCAAGACCGCGCTCATTTGGGGCGCGCCTTTCTTCATGCTGCTGCTCGGCGGCGCCATCGTCTACCGCGTCGTTCGCCAACGCTCGCGCATGCCGCTCGACGAATGAGCGCCTTTCTCATCGTCGCAGCTCTCATGGCTGCGATTGCCGCGGCCATCGTGGCGCTCCCGCTGATGCGCGACCAGAAAAGCCGCCTCATCGGCGGGCTGGCGGCTTTGCTGGTGGCGGGCGCGGCGGCGGCTCTGTATCCGCTCTGGTCGAATTGGGATTGGCATGCGCCGCCCGTGCAAGCGCAGTCGGTGGCCGCGCCCGATGTGCTCGCCATGGTCGCCAAGCTCGAGCAGCATCTGCGCGACGATCCCAATGACCTGGCGGGCTGGCTGATGCTCGGCCGCTCGGACCTGGCGTTGCAGCGCATGGACGACGCAGTGAATGCCTATGATCGCGCGCATAAACTCGCCGGCAACAACGCGGAAGCCGACTTGGGATTGGGCGAGGCCATCAGCTTGCGCGCCGGCGGTCAGATTTCGCCGGAGGCTTCGCAGCTGTTCGAAGAGGCGCTGAAATTGGAGCCGGACAATCCGAAGGCGCTGTTGTACGGCGGCTTCGCCGCGGCGACCCGGGATGATCGCGCGCTGGCGCGCAGCCGCTGGCAGGCGCTGAAGGATTTGCATCCGCCGCCGCAAATCGAGCAAATGCTGGACGCGCGCATCGCGGCGCTCGGTGTCCCGGAGGAATCGGGGACGAACGCGTCGCCCACAGGGACGAGCGCGAGCCCCCAGGGGTCGGCACCGGCGCAAGTCACTGTCAATATACACATAGCGCCTGCATTGAAATCGCGCTTGAAACCGGAGACGCCTTTGTTCGTATTCGCTCGTGAGCCCGACAGTCGTGGGCCGCCTCTGGCAGCAAAACGGCTGACGAGCGAAGCCATCGGTACGCAGGTGCAATTGTCCGCCGCTGATTCCATGATGCCGGGCCGCGTGCTGGTGGCGGGCAGGCGCGTGTCGATCACCGCGCGCGTGTCATTCAGCGGAGCGCCGACACCCGCCGCGGGCGATCTGTATGGCGAGCTTTCGTACAACGTGGGTCATGACGGCGCTCTCGACCTGGTGATCGATCGGGTCGCTGACTAAATATCGCCATGAGCGTCGCCAAAAATCTCATCGCCGGACACATCCTGGAGGATCAGTTGTTCCCTTATCCGCGGCTGCGCGATAAGGACCAGGAGGTCTTGAGGATGATGGTCGATGCCATCGATAATTTTTTAGGACCCAAGCGCCAGGATTTCAAGCGTTGGGATCGCGAAGCCGGGCAGCCCGCCGAATTCATCCAAGGGCTGCGTGACTTGGGGCTCTTCGGCCTCATCATTCCCGAGGAGCACGGCGGCCTCGGGCTCTCCAATGCCGGCTATGCGCGGGTACTGAGCCAAAGCAGCTCGCATGACAGTTCGGTGTCGCTCACCATCGGCGCTCATAGTTCCATCGGCATGAAGGGGATATTGTTGTTTGGGACCGGGGAGCAGCGCGCCCGCTATCTGCCCAAATTGGCCAGCGGCGAAATGATCGCGGCGTTCTGCCTCACCGAATCAGGCGCCGGCTCGGATGCCGCATCGATTCGCACCCAAGCCGTCAAGAACCCGAACGGCTCCTGGACCCTGAACGGCGAGAAAATCTGGATCACCAACGGCGGCATCGCCGATCTGTATACCGTGTTCGCGCGCACGTCATCTGCGGCGGGCAAAATAACCGCGTTCCTGGTGGAGGCCGCGTGGCCCGGGGTCAGTCATGGGCATCATGAGGACAAGATGGGGATCCGTGCCTCCTCGACCACCACGGTCAGTTTTGCGGATGTTCAGGTACCGGCCGAGAACGTGCTGGACGTAGAGGGCAAGGGATTCAAAGTGGCCATGGCGATTTTGAACAACGGACGCACCGGTTTGGGGGGCGGCGCCGTCGGCGGCATGAAGGCGCTGGTCGCCCTGTCGAGCAGCCAGGCGCTGAACCGCAAGCAGTTCAACCAGCCCATCGCCGAATTCGGTCTCATCCGCGAGAAAATTTCGCAGATGACCCTAGATTGCTTCGCGGCCGAGAGCGTCGTTTGGATGGTCGCCCATTACATCGATTCCGGTGTGGAGGACTATTCGGTGGAGGCGGCCATCAGCAAGGTGTTCGCCAGCGAGGCATTGCAGCGCAGCGCCTATGAAGCCTTGCAGATCGCGGCCGGCAGCGGCTTCATGCGTGAATACCCCTTCGAGCAGATCACCCGCGATTGCCGGATTTTGACGATTTTCGAGGGAACCAATGAGGTCTTGAGGCTGTATATAGCCCTGTCCGGGCTGAAAGGCTTGGGCAAGTCGTTGGGCGAGTTGAAGGCGGCGGTCGATGACATCTTCAACAACCCTATTAAAGGATTCGGGGTGTTGACCGACTATGCGGAGAGACGCTTGACCCAGGCCACCGGGGTAGGGCGCGACAAAATATTATCGTCCCTGCCGCAACTTTTGCGCGAGGCCGCGGGTATTTACGAAAGGTATACCGTGGAGCTGGCCAGGACATGCGACCTTTTGCTGCGCAAGTATGGCAAATCGATTGCAGACAGGCAGCACGCGCTCAAGCGGGTGGCCGACATTGCCATTGATCTGTTTGTTGGACTGTGTGTATTGTCGCGCGCCGCAACGCTGGCCGGTACGCCGGGTGAGAACGGTTCTCAAGCGGTCGTCATCGCTAGGGTCTTTGCCCAGCAGGCGAAGCGGCGCATGGCGAACAACATACGGCGTGCGCAGCGCAATGAGGACGAAGAGATGAACATGCTGGCTGGGTTCATCTTGGACAAAGGAAGTTATCCCTGGGATGTGGTGTCATGAGTACTATTTTATTTGATCAACAATCCGAAACGGCGGCGCCGCAGAAACTGCTGAATCGACGCGCGATCGCGTGGTCGGTCGGCGGGCTGCTCGTCGCGATCGTGGCAGGGCTGATCGCGTGGCGCGTCACGCACGCGCTGGCCGCCAAGCCGGCAGCGGTCATGTCCGCCATCCCAACGGTATCGGTGACGGAGGTCGGCGTGAGCGCGGTGCCGTCCACCGTCAGCATCATCGGCACCATCGCCGCGCGCTACGATATGCCCATTGGGGTTGAAGGCGACGGCGGGCGGGTGACGAATATCTACGTCGAGGCGGGCGATCACGTGAAGCATGGCCAGGTGCTGGCACACCTGAATAATTCCGTTTTGGAGCCGCAGGTCACCAATCTGGAAGCGGCGCTCGATCAGGCGCGCGCCGAAGCGGAACTGGCGGAAGCCGAATATCAACGCGCCCGCGCGGTGGGATCCTCGGGTGCACTGTCGGCGGAGGAGACCCAGCGTCGCAAGTCGAGCGCCGTGACCGCCGCCGCGCACGTCAAAGTGGCGACGGCGCAGTTGGAAGAAGCCAAGGCGCGCCTGGCACGTGCCGATGTTCGCGCACCGGCCGACGGTATTATCCTGACCCGCACTGTCGAGGTGGGACAGACCGCGATGGCAGGCGGCGAAGCCTTGTTCCGCCTCTCCAAGGACGGGGAGACTGAATTGCGCGGACAAGTGGCCGAGCAGGATTTGCCGCTGCTCAAAGTGGGGCAGACGGTGGACGTGAGGCTCACGGGCACCGCAAAGATATATCAAGGGAAGATTCGGCTGCTGGGCGCCGTGATCGATCCTGCCACCCGCTTAGGGACCGCCAAGGTCGCCCTCTCACCCGACCCCAATCTGCGCCCAGGCGCGTTTGCGCGAGCCGAAGTGACGGTCAGCAACGCCGAGCGAGCGGTGCTGCCGCAGACGGCGGTGCTCAGCGACGAGAAGGGCAACTACGTGCTGATCGTGAACGCCCAGGGCAAGGTTGAGCGCCGCTCGATACGCGTCTCCGGCATGGTTCCCAGCGGGGTTACCGTCTCCGAAGGCGTCAATCCCAAGGACCAGATCGTCACGAGCGCAGGCGCGTTTCTGCAGGAGGGCGAGACCGTGAGGCCGGTCCTGATCGCCGCCGGCAAATCATGAAGAACATTTCTGCCTGGGCCATCAAGCACCCGGTGACCCCGATCGTGCTGTTCGTGGTGCTGTTTTTCCTGGGCACCGTTTCGTTCATTCGACTGCCCATCAATTTGAATCCGGATGTCGCGTTTCCGGAAGTCCAGGTCAACATCTCGCAGCCGGGCGCCGCGCCGACCGAGATGGAGGTGCAGATCGCTCAGAAGGTGGAAGGCTCCATTGCCAGCATCGGCAATATTCACCATCAACAAACCTACATTTCCGAAGGCAATGTACTGATCATCGTCGAATTCAACATCGGTACGCCCATCGATCGGGCGGTGACCGACGTTCGCGACGCCATCGCCAGAGTTCGCGCCGATTTGCCGCAGGGCATTCTCGAACCGCAAGTGCAGCGTCAGGACAACGACGGCGGGACCTTTGCAATCTATGCGGTGACCACCACCGACATGACGCCCGAGCAATTGAGCTGGACCATCGACAACACCATTGCAAAACGGCTGGTGGGCGTGAAAGGCATTTCGCAGGTGCAGCGTATCGGCGGTTTCGACCGGGAAATTCGCGTCGAGCTGGACCCCGCGAGACTCCAGGCGCTGGGCCTGACTGCGGTGGAGGTCAACGAGCAACTGCGGCAATTGAACCTGGATGCGCCGGGCGGACGCGCCCAGGTGGGCGGGGGCGAGCAGGCCATTCGCGTACTCGGCGGCGCCAAATCCGCCGAAGCGCTCGGCGACACGCTCGTCATCGTTCCGGGCGGCAAATCGGTGCGCCTGCGCGAGATTGCCGATGTCCACGATGGCGTCGCGGAAACACGCAGCCTGGCGCGGTTGAACGGCCGGCCCGCGACCGCATTCTCCCTGTACAAGGCCAAAGGCGTCTCGGACGTCGCCACCGCGGAAGGCGTCGCCAGGGAACTGGAGAAGATCGAGAAGGACAATCCGTCGCTGCGCATTCAGCAGATTTTCACGACGGTCGATCACACCATCAAGACCTACCATTCGGCCCTGGAGGCCTTGATCGAGGGATCGATTCTGGCCGTCGTCGTGGTTTGGTTTTTCCTGCGCAATTGGCGCGCCACCCTGATTTCGGCGCTGGCCATTCCCCTCTCGGCGATTCCCACCTTTGCCTTCATGCAATTGATGGGCTTTACGCTCAACGAGATCACGTTGTTGTCTTTGTCGCTGGTGGCCGGTGTGCTGGTCGACGATGCCATCGTCGAGATTGAGAATATCGTTCGTCACATGCGCATGGGCAAGAGCGGCTATCGCGCCGCCATGGAAGCGGCGGACGAGATCGGCCTTGCCGTCGTCGCCACCTCCTTCACCATCATCGCCGTATTCCTGCCGGTGAGTTTCATGGGCGGCATCAGCGGCCAGTTCTTCAAGCAATTCGGCTTGACGGTCGCGGCGGCCGTCTTCATATCCTTGCTCGTTGCCCGCATGATCACGCCGGTGCTCGCGGCCTATGGACTCAATCGCGATGCGATTCCGCACCGCGACGATGGGCCGATCATGTCAGCCTACGTCAAGGTCCTGAAATGGTGCGTCGCCAATCGCTGGAAAACCATCGGGTTCGGCACCTTGTTCTTCGCACTGTCGGTCGCCGGCGGAATGTTGCTGCCCCAGGCCTTCGTGCCGCCTGAAGATTTTTCAACCTCGATCGTCAATATCGAGCTGCCGCCGGGCGGCAAACTCGAGGATACCTCGCGCCTGTCGGCGGCGGTGACCGCCATCATGCGCAAGCAGCCTGAGGTCACGGACGTGGTCGAGTTCGTCGGCACGGATTCCGCCGATGTGCGCCAAGGCGAAGTGTTCGTCAGCATGCTACCTCGCAACAAACGCAAGGCGAGCGCCAAGGAGATTGAACAGCGCGTGATGCCGCTGCTCAACCAGGTTCCGGACGGTCATGTCAGTTTCCAGAATTTCGGCTTCGGCGGCGGCCGGGATGTCACGCTGTACATAGTCGGCGACGATCCCGTTCTGACTGAAATCACCGGGCACAAGCTGCTCAATGAAATGCGCGGGCTCAGTGAAATTCGATCGCCGCGCATCAACGGCGATTTACCGCGACCCGAAATTGTCGTGCACCCGCGCCTGGATCTGGCGGCGCAACTCGGCGTCAGCGTGCAAAGCATCTCAGAGACCATTCGAATCGCGACCATGGGCGATCTGCCGCAAAGCGGTGCAAAATTTGCCCTGAGCGACCGCATGATTCCGATCCGCGTCAGCCTGCCGGAGCGATCGCGCAGCGATCTGACCACGCTCGAGAATCTACCCGTGCCCACGAGTTCCGGCGCCAGCGTTCCTTTGAAGTCGGTCGCGGACTTGCGCTTTGGCCAGGGACCTTCGTCGGTGCGGCGCTACAACCAGAGCCGGCGCCTGTACCTTGACGCAGACCTGGCGCCCGGCGTGCAGCTGAGCCAGGCAACCCACAAGATCTATGCGCTGCCGACCCTGAAGAATCTGCCCACCGGTGTGCGCCTGGTGGAAACCGGCGACACCGAGTTCCAGAAGGAACTGGTTGCGAATTTCATCATCGCGATCATCGCCGGCGTGTTGATGGTGCTGGCGGTGCTGGTGCTGCTCTTCGCCCGCGTGTTTCAGCCCATCACGATTCTGTCGGCATTGCCGCTGTCCTTGGGCGGTGCCTTCCTCGCGTTGTTTCTGACCAATACGCCGATCTCGCTGCCCGTCATGATCGGTGTGCTGATGCTCATGGGCATCGTCGCGAAGAACTCGATCTTGCTGGTGGATATGGCCATCGAAGAGATGCGCGCCGGCAAGACCCGTCTGCAGGCCATCGTCGAAGCGGGACACAAGCGCGCGCGGCCCATCGTGATGACCACCGTCGCCATGGTGGCGGGCATGATTCCGGTGGCGACCGGTTTGGGCGAGGCGAGTGATTTCAGGCAGCCCATGGCCATTGCGGTGATCGGCGGCCTCATCACCTCGACCTTGCTGACGCTGGTCATCGTGCCGGCCGTGTTTACGTTCTTTGATGACATCGAGCGCGTGGCCGGGCCCTTGGCGGCCAAAATATTGGCCAGTTCGCCCGGCGGAGAGCAGGGCGGCGCGCCGTTAACGGTCAAGCAGGCAAAAGAGTAGCGACCCGCCAAAAATTTCGAGCCGGGGGTCCGGCGCTAGCGCTGCTCAGCCTGGCCGGCGCGCTTGCGGCGGTTGCGGCGCGCGGAGCGCCGCTCAACGCGGCGAATGCCGCGCGCTTGCACGGCTGCGGAGCGTCCGGCACGCGCGCGCCGCTGTTCTATAGCATGCAGCTGGAGCAGGCCGCCCGGCGCTACTCGCGCGGAGCATCGCTGCAAAGTGCCATCGCGGATTCAGGCTATGTCGCCGCGCAATCGGCCGCGGTCCATCTGTCGGGGCCCACGAACGACACCGACATGGAGAGCATGCTGGCAGCGCGCGAGTGCCGCATGCTGCAAGATCCCAGGATGCGGGAATTCGGGGCCGAGCAGCGCGGGCGCGAGGTCTGGATGCTATTTGCCGCCCCCGCGGCCCTGCCGGCTCGCGGCGATGCGGCGGCGGTGAGCCGCGCGATACTGGATCTGGTCAATGCCGCGCGGGCCGCCGGGCGACGCTGCGGTGGCAAATACTTTGCACCCGCGGCGCCCCTGGGACTGGATCCGGCGCTCACGCGCGCGGCACTGGCCCACTCGCGCGACATGGCCGAGCACGACGCGTTCGATCATCGCGGTCACGACGGCAGCATGCCGGCGGTTCGCGTCGAGCGAGCCGGCTTCGGCGCTCATCGCATCGTGGGTGAAAACATCGCCGCCGGCGCCATGACGCCGAGCGAGGTGACCCAAGGCTGGCTCGCCAGCCCCGGGCACTGCGAGAACATCATGAACAGCCGTTTCACGTCGACCGGCATCGCCTACGCCGAGAATCTGCACACGCGCTCGGCCGTGTTCTGGACCCAGGACTTCGCGGCTAGTCCATGACGGCTTGCGCGTCCGGCACCGCGGTTCCTTGCCGGGGAGGCCGGATGAGCAACAGCAGCGGAACCACCAGCAGGGTGAGAAACAGCATGAACCAGAAGTCGTCGATGTAGGCGATCATGGCGGCCTGCTGGGTTACCGCGCCGTCGAGCAGTGCCGTGGCTCCGGGCGAGCGGCTGAAGGCCGCGGCGACCGCCGGGTTGTGCCACGCAGAGCTGGCCGCGGTGACGCGTTCCGCCAGGGACGAATGCGCAATGACCGTGTTGCGCGTCAACATGGTTTGCACCAGGGATATGCCGATGCTGCTGCCGATATTGCGAACCAGACTGTAGATGGCAGTCCCTTGCGCGCGCATCTCAGGGCTCAAAGTCGCAAATGTCGCGGCGCTCAGCGGCACGAACACCAAGCCCGTACCGAAGCCTTGAACGACACCAGGCCAAATGATGTCGCCTTCCGTTAAATCCAGCGAGTAGCCGGCCATTTGCCAGAGTGCAAATGCCGAGATCAAAAATCCCGCCAGCAAAGTCAACCGCAGGTCCACCTTGCCGATGATGCGTCCGGCGATCAGCATGGCGAACATGGTGCCGATGCCGGAGGGCGCGGTGACGAGTCCCGTGGTCGCGACAGGATAGCCGAGCAGATTCTCGAGCATCGTCGGAATCAGGGCGCGCGTCGCATAGAGCACGAGACCGACGATGAAAATGAACAGCAATCCGGTGACGTAGTTTTGATTCTTCAGCAGCCGGTAGTCGAGAAAGGACTGCTTCGCCGGCGTCATGGCGGTGTGCGCCACGAAGTAGGTCGCCGCCACGAAGGCTACGATGGCCTCGATCCAGGCCTCCGTGGAGGAAAACCAATCGTTCTGCTGACCGCGATCCATCAACAATTGCAGCGAACCGAGGGCGAGACTCAAGGTCGCAAACCCAAAGAAATCAAATCGCGCGTGCCTGCCCCCCGCGTCCGGCCGAATATATCTCCACATTCCGTAGAACGCGATGATTCCGATGGGCACGTTGATGAAGAATACCCAACGCCAGTCATAACTGTCGGTGAGCCAGCCGCCCAAGGTGGGACCCAAGATCGGTCCCACCATGACTCCCATGCCCCACACGGCCATGGCCGAGCCTTGTTTCTCGCGGGGATTGATATCCATCAGCACCACTTGCGCGAGGGGCACCAGAGCCGCGCCGAAGAGTCCCTGCAAAAGACGCGCGGCGACGATTTCCGCGAGCGTGTTGGACATCCCGCACAACGCGGAGGCAACCGTAAATCCGGTGATCGAGGCCATGAAAATGTTTTTCTGGCCGAATCGATCGCAGAGCCAGCCTGTCACCGGCGTCGCGATGGCTGAGGCGATGATATAGGCGGTCAATACCCAGGCGATCTGGTCTTGTGAGGCGGAGAGGGTGCCTTGCATGTGCGGCAAGGCGACGTTGGCGATGGTGCTGTCGAGCGTCTGCATGATCGTCGCCAGCATGATCGATAGCGTGATCATCGGCCGATTGAGCGCACGGTTCATGCTTGTTTTTCGATGATCCCTTGCAATCCCTCCAGAAGCTCAGTGGCGATCAGCAATTTTTTTTGATCGGTGTTCGCCAGCAATTCCTTGCGCAGCGCCACCGCCTCGGCTTTGACTTTCTCGTAGATTTTGAGGCCCGCGGACGTGATGATGACGCGCTTGACCCGCCGATCGGTGGTCGAGGCCTCGCGTAAAACCAGGCCGGCCTTCACGAGGCGATCAATCATGGCGACCATGGTCGCGCCCTCGACGCCCAACTTGTCCGCCAGCTCCGACTGCGACAGCGGCGAGCGCGCCTTCGCGGCCATTGCAATCGTCATCCAGCTGGCCTGACTGACGCCCAGGTATTTCAGTCTGCGGTCAACGGCCTGCCGCCATGACCGGGATGTGCTGTGCAGGGCATCGCTGAATCGCTCGTCCAAGTCGGTCATTGACAGGGCTCTAATGGTTAGTCATCTAACTAATATAACACAAGCCACCAAGCGCGGCGATTTTGCGATACTAGGCCGATGCAAAGGCGCTGGATCGGTTGGCTTCACGGCATTGTCTTGCTTGGTCTCGGAGCCGCCGGTCCGCCAGCGGTTGGCGAGGACCTGGGTGTTATCCCGAAGAGCGCCGAGACCGCCATCCTGCGCAACCCCGGCACCCCGCCGGCCGGCGCCGCCAACGCCGACGTCACTTTGGTGGAATATTTCGATTACAACTGTCCATTCTGCAAAAAGCTGGCACCGGCCTTACAAGGGCTTTTAAAGGCGGATGCCGGAGTGGCCCTGGTGTACAAGGATTGGCCGATCTTGAGCGATGTTTCGGGATACGCGGCGCGCTTGGCGCTGGCCGCAGGCTGGCAGGGAAAGTATCTGCCCGCTCACGATACGCTGATGGCGGCGCCGCGCCTGGCGTCGAACGCTCAGGTCGATTCGTTGTTGCGCAAGGCCGGCCTGGACATGGAGCGCCTCAAGGCCGACGCCAAATCGCACGCCGCCGAGATCGAGGCCTTGCTGCAACGAAACGACACGGAGGCCAGGGCATTGGGCATTCACGGCACACCGGGCCTCCTGGTTGGACGGCACATCATCAACGCTGTCTACGATGTGCCGGGTCTTGAGCAGGCTGCCGCCCTGGCCCGGCGCGATCATCAAGGATCAGTGCGTTAGCCTTTGAGCCAGGCGACGGTGGCGATGCCCGCGAAGGTCATCGCCAGAGAGCCCGCCAAGTGCGCGCCCACGGCGCCCAAAGCCCAGACCGATCGCCCCGATTGCATCAACATGACGACCTCGGCGGAAAAGGTCGAAAAAGTGGTCAGCCCGCCGCAAAAACCCGTGGTGACGAACAACCGCCATTCCGGCGCAAAGGTGGAATAAGTGGCGAAGTACGCTATCGCCACACCAATGATGTAGCAGCCAATGAGATTGGCGGCCAAAGTACCCGGCGGAATAGCCGGGAAATACCGGTTCAAGAAAATCGCCAAGTACCAGCGAAACAGGCATCCGAGCGCGCCGCCCACCGCAACTGCTATGAAGGATCTCATTATTGCCAGCGCGAACTCCGAAACCAGAAGTACAGGGGCACACCCGCCAGCAGCAGCGCAGCGCCCCACAGGACTGCCTCCGCACCCGCGCCGACAAGTGCCCAAAGAGAATAAGCGGTTGCGAACACCCCGACAATGGCCATCGGCAGCGAGCCGACGCGCGCAACGCCTAATTCCTTGGTCCATTGCAGGCGCAGCAGCGCCAGAGAGCTCAGGGCGTACAACACCAGACAGGCTGTGGTGGAGAGCAAGATCATGAACGTGAAAACGCTGACCATGGATTTTTGGTAGTTGGCTACGATCAGCAACGTTGCCAGCGCACTCCCGAAACACAGGCCGAAACCCGGTGTGTTGTGCGCGGATTCACGCGCAAAAATCCGCGGGAACTCGCCGCGCATCGCCATGGCGCGAGGCAGTTCACCTTGCAGGAGAATCCATCCGTTCAATGCGCCAAATGCGCTGATGGCCGCAAATACGGCGATGAGCTTTCCGGCGCCGACGCCCCAATACTGCGCGGCAAGATCCACGAACGGCGCATTGGATTCGGCCAGCGTGGCCGGAGGCAGCAGCAGCAATGCCGTTGTGCACGCAACGGCACAGATCAGCGCGGTAACAACGGTGCCGAGCAGCGTCGCCATCGGAATGGTGCGCCCCGGATTCGACACTTTGTCGGCCGGAATGGTGGCCGACTCGAGCCCCAGCAGTGCCCATAGCGTCAAGGTCGCCGCGGCGGTGACGCCGCTCACCGAGAGCGGAATATGCAGCGCCGCTCCGGCGGTGCTCGAGCGCACGGAGACGAGACCGAGGGCGGCCACCGCCAGCAGGGGAAGAATTTTCAGTACCGTGGTGACGGCTTGCACCCAACCGGAAGCTTTGATTCCGTACCAATTCACAAAGGTCAGCAACCACAACAGCAGCAGCGTCGCCAAGGCGCTGGCGCCCGGTTTCGCGGCGATCCAGGGCATCAAGGGGCTCAAGTAGCTCACCGCGGCCGTGGCGATCGAAACATTGCCAACCCAAATTGAAATCCAGTAGCCCCATGCCACGATGAATGCGATCAGCGGACCGAATGCAACATGCACATACGCGTAAGGTCCGCCGGCTTGCGGGTAGGCGCGGCTGAGCCTCGCAAAGACGCCGGCAAGTGCGATGGCGCCGCTCGCCGTGAAGCCCCATGCAACGACGCTGTTCAATCCGTACGGGGCGAGCGATGCCGGCAACAGGAAGACGCCCGATCCGATCGTATTGCCCACCACCAAGGCCACGCACATCCAAAATCCAAGCAGCGGGCGTGGCGAGATCATCGGGCGACACTACTATAGCTTCACGAAGAGCGCGCGCATTTGGGCAAATGAACATAAGCGCGCCGCATTTGACATTAATGCGGAACTCGGGCCCCTACCGGCAATCCGATACGCCACAGTCCTACAGAATTCGCGCCGACAAAGCTTGAGAATACGTCTGTCGCCCCGATGATGGAGGGGTTCTCGGGTTGCGGACCGGAGATCTTTAGAGAGGGGCGGAAGAAGGGGCACAATAATGATCGACGCCGAAGTATTGCGGCTGAGGAATTTGCGAAATATCGCGTTGCGGGCGCGGGTGTTTGCCGACACGCTGAATTCGGATTCTGCGGACCATTCGGTCTTGGCGAGAAGCGCCGTCATCTGTTGGACAATTGCGCGAATCACGACCGGACGTCTGCGCGCGCATCCTTATTTGAGTTATCAAAAAGGACCCAGCCGCCTGCGCGGGCTGGCAGATCGTTTGCTTGCATCCCTCGTTGCTTTGAACGCACGGCGCGAGGATCGCTGCTTGAGCGTATTTGCTCTACAGCTGCAGGCGCTCGCGCGCGCGGTAGATGACGTGCGGGCACTGACTTGGTCGCCCGATCTGAGCGACGCACTGGGAAGGATGCAAAATCAGCTGCGCCGCTTGGCGAACGAGCTCGAGGCGGGCGCGCTTGGAGAGACAGGTGCGGCGATTCTGCCGCGCGTTCAGGCGGTGGTTTGCGCCGAGCCCGGCGACCCGCTGAACGACATCTCGGTTGAAAATAATTGGCCGTACTTGGCCATCTGACCGCCTTTAACGCTGCGGGGGCCGCCAGGCCCCCGCCTTGAATAATCCTACAAAAAACGTCGCAAATCCTACAGAAAGCGTCGCGCTGCGCCGATCCTTGGGCTCGAGTGCCGGTCGCATGATTCTCTCGCAGCAATGCAGTGCGAGACGAGGAGCCAGCGATGCGCAGCGAAAACGATCCAAGCCCGCCGAACCCGGAAAGACCTCCGCTGGCCCCGTACGATCCCCCAAAGCCTGCCCCGCAAGCGGCAGCTTGGCGTCGCGCGCTGCGCGTGATTGGCTATACGCCGCCGAAGGATTACCGGGTGGGTAGAACTACTGTTGTCAAAACGACCACCCGCAGAGGATAGACAATTACCCGCAGGGGATAGGCAATTACCCGCAGGGGACAAGGCAATGGACAAAAAACAGGCGATTGCCATCGACATTGGTTTGCAGACCCAGGTGCTGAAAACCTGCCCCGTGCATCGGACGATCTACTTCGACGATGAGGTGAATCCCGCCGGCGCGTTTGCGCTCGCCATCGAACTCGTTCGCAACCACAATTCCTGTGTCGAGGAATTTCATGACGACGAACACGAGTTGACGGATTTGCTCAGCGATACGTTCGGCACGACGCCGCCGTGCTGCCCCGAGTGTCGAACCGCGGCGAGCTTACGTTCCGTGTCCGAGCGCAACCGCTTCGCTGAGAGTGCGCTCGAGATCGGGTAGGTCGTAGGGTTTTGGCAGCACCAGAACGGTGCGCAACTTTTCGCCCAGCAGAAATTCGACGTTGAGTGCGCCGTATCCGGAGGCGATCACCACCGGCAGATTTGGATAGTCCCTGACGACAGCCCGCGCAAGTTCGATTCCCGACATGCCGGGCAGACGAATGTCCGTCATAACCGCATCGAACGGCTCATTCTCGAGCTGAGTGATCGCCTTTTCCGCTTCCGCGACGGCCACCACCTGATGACCGAGTTCGTGCAAGTATTCGACCGTGATACAGCTGACTTCGTCGCTGTCTTCCACCAATAATATGTTCATGGCTCGAAGAGCGTAGCACAGAAGCGCCGCGCGACGCGGCTCGCATGACCCGAGCGCCAGCGACGCCCTTTGCACCCGCCACCACCCCGCCGACCCGCGGGTCCGCTTTCAATTTTGTTGCGGTCGATTGATACATAACGCAGCGAAAAGCGGCACTTTTGCACGGTTTTGAGACTTGCGGCATGCAAATTCTTTGCTCGCAAATGTAAAGTTTCGCCGCGATAGACGTGGAGGAAATTATCATGGTCGAAATGGTATCTCGATGGGGCAACAGCGCCTTGATGATCACCTTTCTGCTCATTACCTATGCGGTGCTCATCACGCTCCGCTAATTGAGCCGAGACTGACCCTCTTCGGCGGCGACTCGTTTGGATTTCCACAGCACCAAGCTGTAGTAACAAACGTAATATCCCATCAATACAAAAAACAATCCGAGAGTCAGCGGACTTTGCAGCATGCCGGCCGGCGCAAACGCCTGGCTGGGTGAGTCGGGTCCCGCGGCATGGGCCGCATGCATGTTGCCGTATGCCTGGATAAGCCGGTAGATCAGCCTGCCGAGAAACAAGAAAGACACGGCGACTCCGGTATAGGTATGGGGCACGTAGTAGAGTTGCCCTGAATTCCGCTGAAAGCGCGTGCGTGAGGCACCCCAGATCGCCAGCGCAACTCCCGCCGCCATCCCGCCCAGCATGGCCGATATGAACGCCGCCGAGCGCAGCGCGCTCGGCAGCAGCAAGCAACCGACCACCAGAAGCAAAGCGGTGCGCACACGCATGCGAACCGGACGCACCGGCTGCTCGCCGAAGTTGCGGCGAAAACGGCGATAGACAAGAAAGACCAGCAGTACCGCCAGCAAAAGCGGACCGATTTGCGAAAAATCAACGCTCATTTGCCCGATACTACTATACGGATGAGCAACGCAGCGTTACCCACGGCGGCGAGAGGCGAACTGACACGCGGTGTCGGCGCCTGGGGCGCCGTCGCCGTCAACGTGGCGAACATGATCGGCACGGGCGTCTTCCTCAAGACCCGGGTGATGACCTGCAACGTCGGCAGCGCCAAGATGGTGTTGCTGGTGTGGCTGGCAGCCGGATTGTTGTCGCTCGCCGGGTCTTTCTCGTACTCCGAGATAGCCGCCATGATGCCCGAGGCGGGGGGCGACTACGTTTATCTGCGGCGCGCCTATGGCAGGGCGGTGGGATTCCTGTACGGCTGGATGACATTTGCCGTGGCGAAGGCCGGCTCACAAGCTGCGTTGGCCGTCGGGCTCGCGATTTTCATGAACGTCGCAATGGGCGGGGCGTTGGAACACTGGCGGATCGAGGCGGCCCCGTTCGGATTTCACTTTGCCGCAAGCGGATTGACGCTGGTCGCGCTCGCCACCATCTGGACCGTGGCGCTGATCAACTGCGCTTCGGTGACCTCCGGAGGCCGCACGGCGCTGGCGCTGACGATCGCCAAGGTCGCGCTGATTGTGTGCGTCGCCGTCAGCGCGTTCATATTCGCTCCCGGCGACTGGTCTCATTTGAACGGCTCGGGATTGGCAGGCAGCTGCGAGGGCGTGGCCGCCAGTGCGCGCGGCGGATATGCAGGCTTCGGCGCGGCCATGCTCGGCGCGCTGTGGGCCTATGACGGGTGGAGCAACGTCGCGCCGCTTTCCGGTGAAATCCGCAATCCACAACGCAATCTGCCGCGCGCCTTCGTCGGCGGCATGCTCGTGGTGGCCGCGCTGTACCTGTTCGTCAACGTTGCCTATTACTACGCAATGTCACCGCTCGAGATTGCGAGCGTGCCGACGAGTTCCTCGGTGGCCACGGAAGTCTTGAAACGCTTCTTGGGACCGATCGCCGTATCCATGACCGCGGTCGCCTTGATGGTGTCTTCCTTCGGCTCGCTGCATTCGAGCGTACTGGCGAATTCGCGGGTTCCGTATGCCATGGCGCGAGACGGCTTGTTCTTTCGCGCGCTGGCAAAGCTGTCGCCGCGTTCCAACGTGCCTGCCCGGGCCATCGTTGCGCAGGCCGCGTGGGGCAGCGTGCTTGCGCTGTCCGGATCCTATGATGCGCTGACCGACTCGGTGATATTTGCCTCCTGGCTCTTTTACGGCCTGAGCACCGGCTCCTTGTTCATCTTCCGCAGGACCATGCCGGACGCTCATCGTCCCTATCGAGCGCTCGGCTATCCAGTGGTGCCCGTGATTTTTCTCGCCGTCACCGCGGCACTTCTGGTGAACACTTTCGTCGCGGCGCCCAACGAGGCCCTGAAGGGTGTCGCGGTACTGTTCGCCGGCCTGCCGCTGTATTGGTATTGGTCGCGGAAGAATCCCAGCCCCTAGGCGAGAGCTCTTAGGCGAGAGCCCTCAGCCGGGCAGATCGAACACCAGCACTTCTGCGGCTTTTCCGTGTTCTAGACGCAGATCGGGGTTGCCGGTGATCTGCAGCGCGTCGCCCGCGCCAAGCGCAATCCCATTGGCCTCGATCGCGCCGCGCGCCACGTGCACATACATGCCTCGGCCCTCCGGCACCTGAAGATCAGCGGTTTCGGAACCATCGAAAAGCCCCGCGTAGATGCGCGCGTCCTGGTGGATCAACAATGATCCTTGCGCGCGATCGGGTGAGACGATGAGACGCAGGCGCCCGCGTTTTTCGCCGGCCGTGAAGCGCTTCTCTTCGTAGCTCGGTTCAATGCCGGCCTTGTCGGGTTGAATCCAGATTTGCAGGAAATGCGTACCCTCCGAGGGCGATGGATTGAACTCGCTGTGCCGTACTCCGGTGCCGGCGCTCATCCGCTGCACGTCTCCGGGCCGGATGGTTGATCCGTTGCCCATGGAATCCTTGTGAGCGAGTTCGCCGGACAATACGTAGCTGATGATTTCCATATCGCGATGGCCGTGAGTACCGAATCCGGCCCCGGCTTGAACGCGATCTTCGTTTATCACGCGCAGCGGCCCGAACTCGACGTGCTTCGGGTCGTAGTAGTCCGCGAATGAAAATGTATGAAAGGACTTGAGCCAACCGTGGTCGGCAAAACCTCTTTCTTGGCTGCGTCGAATTTCGTTCATAGATCCTCCTGCAGATGAGAATAGGCTCGAACAAGCCAATTAAAAAGCGCAATATTTACGGGTAATTGATCAAAAAAATGGATGGAACCCTTGAGCTTGCCAAAATCCACGTTGGAGCAATGGGCGGTGCTGGCGGCCGTGGTCGACGAAGGCGGCTTCGCGGCGGCCGCCTCGCGTTTGAACCGGAGTCAGTCGGCGATCAGCTATTCAATAGCGCGGCTGCAGGAATCGCTGGATCTTGCGCTGCTGGTCGTCGAGGGGCGCAAGTCCGTGCTGACCCCGCACGGCCAGACGCTGCTCGCTCGCGGACGGTTGCTGGTCAAAGAACTCGATACGCTGGAAGCGCTGGCGCGAAGCCTCAAACAAGGATGGGAAAGCGAACTGAAGTTGATCGTCGATGCGGCTTTCCCGCGCGCGCGATTGCTCGACATCGTCGCGGAATTGCAAAGCAGCTGTCCCGGCACGCAAATTCAAGCGGCCGATGTGGTTTTATCGGGAGCCGAGCAGGCCATCCTGGAAGGCAGCGGAGACCTCGTGGTCACGAGCCGGGTGCCGCCGGGATATTTGAGCGACTGGCTCTTGGACGTCAACTTTGTCGCGGCCGCGCGCGCCGATCATCCCCTGTTGCGGCTCGGGCGCGAGCTCACATCGGATGACCTGGTACGGCATGTCCAGGCAGTTGTACGGGACTCCGGTACATCGCAACCGCGAGACGAGGGATGGCTTGGGTCAGAGCGGCGTTTCACCGTGAGCAGCATGGATGCCTCGCTCGCGACTGTTCTGGCCGGACTTGCCTACGCCTGGCTGCCGGAACACCTGCTGGCTGAGCCGCTGCGAAGCGGAGCGTTGCGACGTTTGCCCCTGGTATCCGGTGCCTCGCGGAAAGTTTCCCTGCACATGGTTCTCGTTCATGCCGAAGTCGTCGGACCTGCGGCTCGTGCCGCTGCGGATGCATTTCATCGGCACGCGAAAGCTTGAATTCTATCGGTAGGAAGCACCCTACGCGGGGTGACGCGGCGGCCCGACTGCCGCGCACACCAATTGAGACTATGGTCGTCTTCATCACCGCAAGGGGAGAGCAAATATGTCGATTGGCACCATCCTGGTGATCATCCTCGTTCTGCTTTTAATTGGAGCCATTCCTGCGTGGCCGTACAGCGCCAACTGGGGTTACTACCCCAGCGGCGGATTGGGCCTGGTGCTGATCGTCTTGCTGGTTTTGGTGGTGACGGGGCGCCTGTGAAGCAGCCGCGGTGGCGGAGGCCGGCCGCGGCGACGGAGGCTTAAAAGTAGCCGTGCAGTTCGGCTAAAATCACCTGCTGATGCTGCTGGTTGTTCTGCGGAATGCCGAAGTAGTGGCGATAGCCGGCGCGCAGCTGCAGGAACGGCAGCGGCGTGTACTCATACACGACGCTGTAGCGGGTTTCCTGATTGTTTCTCACGGCTCGATCGGGATCAGAGTATTCCGCGGTGAGCTTGAGGTTGTGGCCTTTGAGAAGGCGCCAGTCCCCCTCGAGCAGCCCTGCGGCAAGCGTGCGTCCCAAACCGTCGTCGTGAACAATGTCTCCCTCGGCCAGCCACGCGATCGGGCCTGTCTTCAATCCGGCAAACACGCCGCCCATTCGCCGATCTCCCGCGCTTGATTGGGTGGATGAGCCGGCGATGCCCACCCGCCAGATCGGCTTGGTGTAAACCACCTGCGTGGTGACCTGGTAGCCGGATCCCGTGGACGCGTTGGAGGCACCGTTGGTGACATCGAATTGGGCGGACCAGGCGGCGTGCTCGTACCCGAGTTCCACGCCTTTGTCCGGCGTGGTCATGTTGATGCCGGTGACCTGACGGACGAAGGCAGTCTGGTCCTGCAGCCGCCAGCCGAATGGCAGGTAGAACTGACCGCCTTTGACATAGAAGCCGTCCGTGGTGTTGCCATAGCGCACGTACGCCTCTTCATTCTGCGAGCCGTTCGGCGCGATTTGTTCATCGACATAAATTCCGAGCCGATCGGGGATGATCGTGAGATCCGCATAGACGCGGAATTGTTCGAGCGAAAACGCTTGCTGGCTCGGAGTATTGGGGGCAGTGACTCGAGTCCAATCGGCACGCAGATCCCCGCCGACGCGCAGGCGATCGGTAAGCTTGCCGTCCCAGGAATCAAGCGCATTGTCGACGGTCTCGGCCGGCAGCAGCACTTTTGCGTAAGTCACGCCAAAGGCGTTGCGCAGGCCGCCGCCTGTCGGGTTGACGTGGCAGACGTTGCACTTGTAACCCTCCAACACGGCAAGGTAGGGCTCCGCCGCGGCGGGAGCGGCGCGCAGCAACGCGACGATGGTGAGCATGAGGGCCGCGAGAAGCAAGCGCTGATTCATCTTATTTCCTCGCCAGAAATGCTGAATGTGGAAATCAGCGCCTGACCGTGTTCGTCGGGAGTGCCGAGCGCGGCTGTCTGACCCGCGATGTCGCTGAAACTACTGGAGGAGCCTGCGTCAACAACGAGGCGATAGCGGCCGGCCGAGAGCGGGCGAGCGGGCCATACCATCAACGCACGAAGATTGGCGCTCGAGACCGTGATGCGTGCCGCTACCTGTTCAACCACCGCGGGCGTTGTCCCTGTTGCGAGCTTCTCGAAATGCATGCTGTGAGTCGCGAGCTGGCTCACGTCGAGCTCATGATTGAAGGCGAGCATGACTTGCGGCGGCGGTCCCTTCACCGGCTCCATGCTATCCGGCACGATTGAAGTGACCGCGAGTGCGTCGTTCACCGCCGCGGGTGCTGCGGTCGCCGCGGCGGGCGGCGCGCCGTCCGTGATCCATTGCCGAATGAAGGCAATCGTACTCGTCGACAAACAGGGTTGGGTGTTGGGGCATCCGAAAGGCATTTGCATGCCGACTGCTTGGTGGCCCTCCAACTTCTGAATGATGTAGCTGTTGTCGGGATCTCCCGGTTTCACGCGCAACAGCGACGGCACTTCGGCGCTGGGCACGCCCACCAACAAATTGTAGCTGTCGGCCGCGTCGAGCCGCAGCCCCTCGGGAGCACTTCCCCCCGCATGGCAGACCGAACAAATCGGCGTGAAAATGTTTGCCTGAATCGATGCCAGATCAGCCGAAAGCGGCGGAGGCGGGCTGCCTCCCGGTACCAGCGGCTGGCCGTTGGCATCCAGGCCTTCGCCGTTTCCGGCGCATGCGGCCACCAACGATACGCTGAGCGCGACGGCGCTGCGGAAGGCAAGGGCGCGATGGGACTGTCGTGAATTCATTGGGAATGCATCGAAGCCGAGCCCGCGTGATATCCACCACCCGAACGCTGGAGAATGCCGCCGCAAGCGATCCCCGTCAAACCGCGCACGGCGGTAGGAAAGGCTTTCATGATTGGTCTCCGAGTGGGCCGGTGTGGCCTTGGATTTGTGAGGTATGTGCCCAAGCCATCGAGAAAGGTTTAATCTGTACGGCTGGCATCGACGAGGATTGGGGATGCAGTGCTTGAGGCGTGATCCAGCGGTTGCGAAATAGTGCGTCGGCGCGCAGTCCTTGCATTGCTTATCGGTTTTGGCCTCATCGCAACGCGATCTTTCGCCGCCGACGCATGGGGCGGTTCGGCGGCGGTAACGAGCGATTATTATGTGCGCGGCATTTCGCGGACCAGCGATCATGCGGCCCTGCAATTGGACTTTCACTATTCGAATTCAAATGGATTCGTGGCCGGTGTCTTCGCATCGAACAGTCAGATCGACCGCAAATGGCCCATGGACGTCGAGCTCAGCGGTTTCCTCGGATTCGTCTGGAATATCGATGATGCGTGGCACACCCGCATCTTGGCGAACCACTATGCCTACCCCTGGAATCACGCGGGCTCGCGCTACAACTATGACGAGCTGGACCTCGACCTTTCCTACCAGGGCTGGCTGCACCTCGGCCTCGGCTATTCGCCCAACTCGCCCAGGTTCCTGCCTTACCCCTACGGCGGTCTCATCGGCGTTACCGAGAAGTCCGCCGAGATCAGCGCACAACGACAGCTCTTCGGCAAGTTCTCGCTAACCGGCGGGGTCGGTTATTCCTTCCTGGATGGTCCCGACTCCGGCGGCTATACCTATTGGAGCGCCGGAGCGGCCTACGATTTTCAAGCGTTTAGCCTGGCAGTTGCCTATCTCAATACCTCGGGTGAGGCTAAGTCATTGTTTCCCAACGCCGCAGCAACCGGAGATTGGACGGCAACGCTCATTTGGCGCTTTTAAAATCATCCTAGCCGTGCAACTCTTGGGGACACGCCCGGTACTTACGGGGGTATCTCAATATCCATGAGGACCTGAATGATCCTGCCGGCTAAAAACTCGCCCAAAGAGCGCGATAGCGCGCTATTGGCGGCCATTGCGGCGGGAGATCGGCGCGCCCTCGAAGAGCTCTATTTGGGCTACCACAGGCGCTTGGCGCGCTTCCTGTCGCGCTTTACGCCCCGTTACGAGAACATCGAGGAAATCATCAACGATACCTTCATGGTGGTATGGCAGAACGCCAAGGAGTTTCGCAACGCATCGCAGGTTTCCACCTGGATCATCGGCATCGCTTACCGTACGGCGTTGAAGTCGTTTCGACGGCAGAAGAACCATGCGGTCGCCAGTCTCGAGGACTATCCCGAGCAAACCGTCGATCCCACCTTCGATGCCGAGGTGACTGATTGGTTGAAGCATGGCTTGAGCCGTCTGCCGATTGAGCAGCGGCTGACTTTGGAACTCGCTTACCACATGGGTCATTCTCTGGAGGAAATTGCGGCGATCACCGAGTGCCCGGTCGGCACGGTAAAGGCGCGCATGTTCCACGCGCGCGAAAAATTGCGCCAATACCTGCCCACCTTGGGCGGCGGATCGTCCGATATGCCCGCGAGACTGGGATGACCAGCAACCGCCGGACGGAGGATTCCGTTGAGCATCATGAGATCTCCGCCCTGATCCCCTGGTACGTCAACGAGACCATCGGGGAGCGGGATCGTCAGCGCGTGGATGCGCATGTCGATACTTGCGTGCCTTGCCGCGATGATTTGGCGGTGCAGCGCCGCCTTTGCGAGGCTATTGAGGCCCAGCCCGCGGTCGATTACATGCCCAGTGCTTCTTTGAAGCGATTGCACGCCCGTATCGATGCCATGCAGGCCGACGCGGCGTCGAGCCTGCCACCCGCGGGACAGCCCATGAACAGCCCGACGCCCTGGCGCGGGTGGATGGCAGCGTCGATCGCGGCGATGGCCGTAGCCGTGGCGCTGTTGGCGGCCGATCGCTGGGTGCAGTTTGAATCACGCCGGGCGCAGCCCGATTACACCACTGTGACGAACTCGGTACCGCGGCCACCGGGCGAGGCGATTCGAGCGGTATTCTCACCGACGATCACACTGGTGGAACTGCAAACCATACTTGACGAGGCCCAGCTGAGAATAGTCTCGGGGCCGACCGAAGCAGGCGTTTATTCGCTGGCCTCGAACGCCGCGTTGCCGGTGTCCGAATCTTTGGCGCTGCTGCGTCGGCACTCGACGGTTCGGTTCGCTGAAGGGACATTGCCGGAGCGGGTCTCGGGCAACTCAAGATGATTCGTTGGGCGATGTTCGGCGTCATTGTGGCGATGGCGGGCGCGTGCAGCAGCGCGCCGGTGCGTATCGACTCTCGCGCCCTCGGCAATCAAGCCAATCAGTCGTCCGATCGCTTCATCATCGTGGCGGTGGACAACGTGCCGGCGGTTTTCGTCGCACATGCCGGGGGAACACCGCGCGGCTACGACGCCGTCGCGGACTACAGTGCCACCGCTCAAGCTCGCGCCGCCCTGCACGCCGTGGAACATGAGTACGGATTGACGGAAGTGAATGCCTGGCCGATCGAGCCGCTGCACATTCACTGCGCCGTTCTGGAGATACCTTCCGGCGCCGACCGCAATCAGTTGCTGGAAGCACTGTCGAAGGATCGGCGCGTCAAGCTGACGCAACCACTGCAGACCTTCGCAACCCGTACCGAAGCGTACAACGACCCCTACGTGGGCTTGCAGCGCGGCTTTCAACAGATGGATGTCGCGGATGCGCATCCCTGGTCGCGCGGCGAGGGCGTCAGAGTTGCAATCATCGATACGGGTGTCGATATCCAGCATCCTGACTTGCGCGGCAGTATTGCGGCTGCGGTCAATTTCGTGGACGCGGACGATGCGCAGTTTCAACGGGACCGGCATGGCACTGAAATGGCGGGAGTGATTGCCGCCGTCGCCAACAATCGCGAGGGGATCGTCGGCGTGGCGCCGAACGCCCGGCTGTTGGTATTCAAAGCCTGTTGGCAGGCACGTTCCGATTCCGATGCCGCGCGCTGCAATTCTTTCACGCTGGCGCGCGCGCTCACCGCCGCATTTGATGCGCACGCCCAGGTGGTCAATTTGAGCCTTGCCGGTCCGAACGATCCCCTGCTTGGCGAACTGATCCGCGAGGGACAGCATCGCGGCGTATTATTTGTCGGTGCCGCACCGGATACAGCCGGCATTCAAGACGGCCTGATGCATCAAGCCGGCGTCATCGAGGTCGCCAGCGCAGAGACCCATTCGGCGATCGCTTCGGTGCTGTACGCGCCCGGCGATGAAATACTGACCTTGCTTCCCGGAGGGCACTACGACTTTGCCTCGGGCGCCTCGATTGCAACGGCGCAGGTCAGCGGCGTCATCGCGCTCATGCTCGCCAAGAGTCCCGGACTAACGGCGGCGGCGGCCTATAGCCTGTTGCGCGACACGAGTTCCTCGTTGACAGGCGACGGCGGCGGCATTCAGGGTGTCGATGCGTGCGCCGCCGTGGTAACGGTCGTGCGTCAGGGCTCGTGTCATACCAGCGAAGGCAATCGCTCTGCGGCGGACGAGAACGGCAACCGCGTCGCGCAGCATTGACGATGCCGCGTCGAGTGACGCCGTCGCGTTGCATCGATGCTGCCGCGTTGTCGCGCCGCTAGTGAGCCTGCGGCCGCTTCAATAAATCACCCCGATCCACCGAGCGCACATTCAGATGAATTTGCGTCGCGCCGCGTATGGTGGTCAGCGGCACGCCGGTGCCCGCCGGCCCGACCGCCCAAACCCGCCGATAAAATTCAGGCAGCGTTCCGACCTCATGCTGCGCCACCTCGCTGATCACGTCTCCCTCGCGAATATCGGCACTCTGCGCAGGTCCTCCCTCCACCACGCCCGTGACGTACACTTTCCCGGCCAATTCGACCGCGTACACTCCCAGCCACGGCCGCGGCTGCCGATCCGCTTTGCCGGTGGACTTCAGGCTCTGAAGAATCGGCTTCAGCAGATCGATCGGCACGAACATGTTGGCGTTGATCTCTTCTCCGCCGATGACTTCGCGGACCAGCAGCGAGCCCAATCCCACAAGACTGCCGCGGCTGTCGATCAAGGCTGCGCCGGACCAATGCGGATGAGCCGGAGCGGTAAATATGGCTTCCTCCAGCAGGTACTCCCAGGCTCCGGCAAATTCGCGCCGAGCCAAGACGCGCGCCGTCTGTGGCGGTGCGAATTCCTTCGCGCTCAAGACATGTACTTCGCTGCCGGGGCGCAGTTCCGCGGACGAGCCGAGCGCCACGTGCGGGGCCTCGAGCTTTTGCAGAGGCAGAACCAAACCGAATCCGGTTACCTGATCGTACGCCAGCGGGTGAGCTGCGATTTCCCGGCCGGCCGCATTGGTGAGCCACACATCCGTGGCCTCCGTCATCAAGTAGCCGATGGTCAAGACCAGGCCTGCGGAATCGATGACCACGCCGTTGCCGATGCGCTGCGATCCCAGGATGCCCGCAGTGAAGGCATCTTCGGGAATGTCGGCGCGCAATCTGGTAACTGACTGATTGATCGTCTCTAAATCGGGTCCCATCGCATGATCATCCGCCTGCGGGAATTAAGAATGGTTCGCAATAATTATTCAAGCATGGAACCGCGAAATGGGGAAAAATGTCAGTCATTCTTTCACTTGGTAGAGGTGCATTCATGCAACGCAAGATTTCACGTCGGTCCATCGTCAAGAGCGGGCTCATCGCCGGCGCATTGTTGCCGACGTTCAGCCTCATATCCGGCGAGGCCGCCGCTGCAGGGCTCCCGCCGCTCGATCCCAATGATCCGACCGCCAAGGCATTGGGATTCGTGACCGATTCCACTAAGATCGACAGCAAAACCCACCCAACGTTCAAACCCGGCCAAAAGTGCGGCACTTGCGCACAATTCCAGGGCAAGGCCGACGATGCCACGGCGGCGTGTACGATTTTCGCGGGCAAGAGCGTCCCGGCGGGCGGCTGGTGCCAGGTTTGGGCCCAAAAAGGCTGAATTAGCGGGTTGTCAGACCTTAAGCAACCATTCACGCAAAGCGATCGCGACGGAATCCGGACGTTCGAGGGGCGCCATATGCCCCGCGCCGTGGATCTCAAACAGCGTGGCATGCGGAATTCTTCGGCGAATGCTCTCTTGTTGGGAAACCGGCGACCATGAGTCATCGCTGCCGCTCAACAACAGCGTGGGAACCGCAATGGTGGGCAGCACCGAAAGCACCTCCGGGCGATTGAGCATTGCGCTGACCTGGCCGGCGAAGGCATCGGCTGTCCAGCGCTGAATCATGGCCGTCAGTTGCGGCATCAATTCCGCCGTGCGCGCGCCATCGCTGCCCATCAGGGGCGGCAGCCATTCGGCCGCCAATGCCGACATGCCTTGCTCATACGCAAGCCGCAATAAACGGCTGCGGCTCTGCGGCTCACCATCGCGCACCGCGTGCACGCCGGTGTTGAGCAGGGCAAGCCCCGTGATGCGCCGTGGCGCCGCGCGCATGATCTCCAGGGCAACCCGGCCGCCCATCGAGTGTCCCGCCAGCGCAAAACGCTCCGGCGCGTGGTCGAGTACATGCCTGGCCATGGCCGGTATGGAGGAAAAGCCGCGAAACGACACCACACGGACCTCGGCAATTGCGGCAAGCCGTTGCGGAATGTCGGTCCAAAAGGTCTCATCGCACAGAAGACCGGATAAAAGCGCCAGTGACTGCCTCATAATCCCCACCAGTATGGCACGCGATATTTCCCAAGCCGTGCGCGATGCATGCCTGTGGCTGCCGGAAGCCGAGGAGTTCGTGTCGCACGGGTCACCGAACTTCAGGGTTCGCGGCAAGACGTTTGCGACCTACGCCGTCAATCATCATGGCGACGGGCGCGTCGCACTGTGGCTCAATGCGCCGCCGGGCGCGCAGGAATTGCACGTGGAGTCCGAGCCGGAACATTTTTTCATTCCACCCTATGTGGGGCCCCGCGGCTGGCTGGGTGTCATTCTGGATCGCGGCATCGATTGGAACAGAATTCCGGCGCTGGTGCGCGAGGGCTACGAGAAGGTCGCACCCGGCGACTTGCGCGCGCAAATCGGCAGGACGCCGAAGATCAAGGCGCCCGCCAAGGCGTTGTCCGCGAGCCAGATCGACCCCTTCAAATCGGCGCGCGCACTTTCCGTGCTGTCGAAACTGCGCAAGATCTGCTTGAGTTATCCCGAATCCAGCGAAGGCAGCCAATTCGGCCATCCCGTGTGGCGGGCCGGAAAGAAAACTTTCGTCATGGCGCGTCATGCCGACGCGCGATTGACGCTCTGCTTTTGGGTGGGCGTGGATCAACAGGGCCTGCTGACTTCCGATCCGCGCTATGCAATTCCACAGTACATCGGCCACAACGGCTGGATTGGGCTGGACGTCACGCGTGAATGCGACTGGCAGGAAGTCAAAGAGCTCGCTCGGCACAGCTACCGGCATTTTGCGCTCAAACGCATGCTGCTCAAGGTTGAAGCATGACTAATCTCTCGAGGCATCGACGGCCAGGCTCAACGCTCCCAGCACGCCGGCGTGGCTCCCCAGCGCGGGCGGGACGACGAAGTGGTCGATCTCGGCAAGAATTTCCGGGCGCTGCACATAGCCGCCCAGCCAGTGCAGCATGCGCTGGCGCACCGGAGGAAACAGGCGCTGTTGCGCCATCACGCCGCCGCCGATGATGATCCGCTGCGGCGAGACCGTCAGCACCAGTTGCGCACACAGCTGCCCCAGGTAATCAGCCTGCAAATCCCATTGAGTGTGCGCCGCATCGAGATGCCGCAGCTCGCTGCCCGAGCGCGCCAGAATGGCCGGGCCCGACGCCAGGCCTTCCAGGCAATCGCCGTGAAATGGACAGACGCCGCGGAAGTTCGAATCGAGCGGGTGGCGCCGCGGATGAATGTGCCCGATTTCCGGATGCATCAGACCGTGCAGCGGTACGCCCTCGATCAGCACGCCGCCGCCAATGCCGGTGCCCACCGTCAAATACACCAGATTCTTGACGCCGCGTCCCGCGCCCCAGCGGTGTTCCGCAAGCGCCGCGGCGTTGACATCGGTGTCGAAGCCGACCGGGCATGAAAATTCACGCGACAGCATGCCGGCGATGTCGACATCGCTCCATCCGGCCTTGGGCGTATTACCGATGAAACCGTACTTTGTGGATCGCCGATCGAGGATGACGGGCCCAAAGCATGCCACGCCGATTGCGCTCGGCGCCGCCCCGCCGCGCCCGTCCCTGAGAAAGTTGCGAACCTTCGCGAGCGTCGAGACCGGGTCCGCAGTCGGGAATCGCAGCTCGGAGTGAATCGTGCCGCTTTCATCACCGATGGCGCACACGAATTTTGTGCCGCCGGCCTCGACGGCGCCGAATAAGCGAGACTCGCCGTTCATTGATTCCTCGTCGGTGGGGTTCACTGGGGGCATAGTGTACTAGGGGCCTGCGTGAATACTCAGACAGGCTCCCGAAGCGGCTATAATGCGGACCCGACACCTGTTGTGAGTTGCCGCAATGAATGTTCCAAGCGCTGCGTCGCGCGCGATGATTGAGCGCTTGATCGCGTTCAACACCGTGTCGCGCGACTCCAATCTGGGGTTGATCGAATGGGTGCGCGACTACTTGCAGGGATTCGGTGCGAAGACGCGCCTCACGCATGATGCCAGCGGCAAAAAAGCCAATCTGTTCGCGACGTTGGGGGACTCGAAGAAACCGGGCCTGATTCTATCGGGTCACACCGATGTCGTGCCGGTCGACGGCCAGAACTGGGATACCGATCCGTTCGCGGCCACCGAGCGCGAGGGCAAGCTGTTCGCGCGCGGATCGGCGGACATGAAGGGATTTATCGGCATCATTTTGGCGCAGGCGCCCAAATTCCTGGCGGCATTGAACGGCAATCGGCTGGATGCGCCCCTGCACTATGCGCTGAGCTACGACGAGGAGGTGGGTTGCCTCGGCGTGCGCGGCTTGATTCGCGACCTCGAGGAGCATGACATCCGGCCGGCAGGGTGCGTGGTGGGCGAGCCCACCTCGATGCAGCCCATCATCGCGCACAAGGGCACGCACCGCTTCCGCTGTGCCGTGCACGGCCGGGAGGCGCATTCCAGTTACGTTACTCATGGCGTGAACGCCATCGAGTACGCGGCCCGGCTGATCGTCTTCATACGCCAGCTTGCGGACCGGCTGGCGCAATTGGAGCAGCGCGACTATGGCTTCACGGTGCCGTACTCGACCCTTTCAACCGGCTTGATTCAGGGCGGTATTGCCGCCAACGTCGTGCCCAAGGACTGCGTATTTCAATTCGACATGCGAACCCTGCCGCAGGCCGTACCGGACGCGCTCTACCAGGAAGTTCGCCGCTATGCGGAAGCACTTGCCGCGGAAATGCGCGGCATCGACGCGGGCAGCGGAATCGATTTGCAATGGGTCAGTCAGACCGTGGGGCTCGCCGCGTCGGAAACCGACGCCATCGTGCAGTGGGCCATGCAGTTGTCGAAGAACGCGACCGTGGGAAAAGTGTCATACGGCACGGAGGCGGGACTTTTTCAAAAGATGGGAGTGCCGACCGTGATTTGCGGTCCCGGCGATATCGCCGAGGCGCATCGCCCCAATGAATTCGTGACGCTCGATCAGCTGGCGCAGTGCGAGAAATTCATGGATCGGATTCTAGAAACCGGCTACGCCAAGGCTGCCTGACGAAACAAAGGCCGGGCAGTGAGCGTGCGCCGCCACGTAACGAGCGTGCACGGCGCAAATACCGTCGCCGCAGCGAACCGCCGCGTACGCGGAGCTCAACGCAGACAGACCCGGCAGCGCGGCTTCCACATCCAACGGTGCGTTTTGAAAATGCCCGCACCGGGAACAGGAAGGTGATTCCATCATTGGCCCAGCCGATTCCAAAACCCGCCGAAGACCTGCGTCGACAGCGCGAAGCCGAGGATCACATTCACCACCACGCCGATCGTGAAGGCAACGAAGGGCCGCGCCCCAATGGACGCGAACTCTCGGATGCGCGTGCTGAGCCCGATGCTCAAGAAGGCAAACGTGAAAGCCCAGGTACGAAATGCCTGCAGCGGCGCCACGAGCGTCGGTAGGACTTCCTTTTTATAGACGGCATAGTCAAATCCGCGCGTCACCAAGGTCATGAGTACGGATGCGACCAGAAAGCCGAGTACAAATTTCGGAAACCGGTTCCAAATCTCCGCGGCGCTCGACTTGCTCTGCACACCGGTGCGTTCCCAGCGCGTGGTCGCGATCAGCGAGAGCACGAACGCCCAGACGCCGATCCAGACGTCGCGCCCGATGACTTTCATCAGCGTGAACGCGCTCACCGCCGCGTCCGGGCTTCCCGCAATTCCCGGGACGTTCCCGGCATAGCCGCCATAGGTTTGGGCCGCAGCCAAGCCCGCCGCGTCTGCGAATTCAGACGTACCGATCCACGCGCCGGCGACGCCGGTGGACAAGTTCAATGCCCTGGCGATCAGCGGCAGGAGGAAAATCATGATGATGGCCCAGACCACGACCAGGGAGATCGCGACCGAGACTTCTTCTTTCTTCGCGCCCACCGCACCGCCCACCGCGATGGCGCCCGAGACCCCGCACACGGCGCCGCCCGTACCCAACGTAGCCGCCAGGCGACGATCCAACCCCAAGCGAACGGCCGCGGCATAAATCACGCCGAAGGTCGCGAGGGAGACGATGGCGGCTTGCACGATCGCCACCGGTCCAGCCCACGCAATCAGCGTGAGGGGCAGGCCGGCGCCGAGCAGAACAATGCCGGTCTTGATATAAAACTCAACCCGCAATCCGGGTTCGAGCCAGCGAGGCACGCCGAGGGTATTGGAAAACAACAGCCCCAACCCGAGAGCCACGAGCGGCGGTTCCAGGTTGTAGTGCGCGGCCTGGTCCCATTGCCCCAGGAAGTAGATACTGCCTGCAGCCAGATAGACGAGAAGAAAGGCGGGCAGAAATCGCGAAATTTTGATGCCGAGCGCGGCCGCGCCAATACCGAATGCCACCGCCCAGAGCACGAACAGCGCCGCATATTGCAAGCCATGCAGCCTAAGCTGCTGCGCCACGTCGGATGGATGGCTCCATTTCTGCGGCGCCACCGCGATCCACTTGATACTGCTGCCGCCCGCAAAGAGGGCCACCGCAACGGCAATCAGGCCAAGCCCAATCCAGATGGCCCACCAGTCTTCTTTGCGAAACAACTCGCTCCACGGCGAGCGCCGAACGTAGGGCTGTGCATGGGCAGTTTGGGCGATTTCCGCCATGGGAAAGGACTCCGCGTTAACGAACGCCTAACGCTAGTCCTGCTCCCTCGAGCAGTCGAATAGTTAGATCGCATATTCAAGTTACGCGCGGTTATGAGGGAAGGGGGCCCTGCCGACGGCCCCCTTTGAGCGGCGAATTTCTCTTAGTGACCGATATCGGTGCCTTTCTGAAAATCGGGATAGGCAGGAATCGGTGAAACGGGAACAGGATGCTCCTTGAGCTGTTGCATCACGATGGCGACGGCACGCTCCAGCTGCGCATCATGTCCGGCCGCGACATCCTTCGGCAACTCTTCGACCGCCACGTCGGGCGGAATACCATGGCCTTCCACCTCCCAGTCCCCCTCGAGACCGTAGATCGCATAACGCGGCGCGGTCACGAAGCCCCCGTCGATGAGAGTCGGGTAACCGCCGATGCCCACCAAGCCGCCCCAGGTGCGCGTGCCCACCAGGGTGCCGAGCCCCGCCTTGCGAAAGTACCAGGGCATGGCGTCGCCGCCCGACCCGGCAGACTGGTTGATGATCATCGCCTTGGGGCCGAAGATGGCTCCCTGCGGGTCGTGGACCGGTGCGCCATCCCGTTCGATGGCATTGCTCAAATGCTTTTGACTCAAGACACTCACAATGTAGTCGGCAATGAGGCCGCCCTGGTTGTAGCGCTCGTCCAGAACCAGACCCTGCCGGTCCAATTGCGCATAAAAGTATCGATTGAAGTTGGTGTATCCGGCGCCGGCTGTGTTCGGCATATACACATAGGCAAGCTTGCCGCCCGACAGTGCATCGACTTTACGCCGATTGCCGTTGATCCAATCGAGATTGCGCAACCCATACTCCGATGCCGTCGGAACGACGATGACATCGCGGGCACCGCTGCCCTCGGCGTTCTTGGCGACGCGCAGTACCGTTTGTTTGCCGGCCGCGCCGTTGAAGAAACTATCCACATTGTCGGTTCCGTGCAATTCGCGCCCATTGACGGCCAGCAAGTAGTCGCCCTCGACAATATTGATGCCGGGCAAGGTCAGCGGCGCCGTCAGTGAGGGGGTCCAATTCTCACCGTTGTAAATCTTCGCGAACCGGTAGCGGTTGTGCTCGATGGTGTAGTCGGCTCCAAGCAACCCGGGTTTGGGCGCGTTCGACGGCGGCCGCGGACCTCCGATGAACATGTGCCCAACCTGAACCTCGCCCAACATTTCCTCGCAGAGATAGGTGAATTCGTCGCGCGAGGCCAGGCTCTGCAGATAGGGCTCGTACTTGGCTTGGATCTTGGCGATGTCGAGACCGTGCGTGTGCGGGTCATAGAGAAAATCGCGCTGCAATCGCCAGGTCTCGCGATACATCTGCTTCCAGGCGGTACGCGGATCGACCACGGCCATCATCCCGTGGTTATTGACGGGCTTGCCTGGATTGGCGTCGGGGGAACCGGGTTTCAACTCCGACGTCGGCGCGAGAAACCAATTGTCCTGACGCGCATAGAATAATTTTTCCCCATCGAACGACACCTTGAAGCTCGTCAGCCCGCTCAACAGCTCCTCGGTTTGGCGCTTCTCCGTGGTGAAGCGCCAAAGCGCGCGGATCGGCGAGCCCGGGTCCTCGGACGCGCGGCCGACCGGCGTTCCTTCGGCGAGAAACAGCACGCCGCTCTTGCCGACGGCCAGGTCGGTGTAGTTGCGCGGCGGGATCGGCAGCGAAAGGATGCGATTGCCGATGTCGGCCAGATCGATCACCGTTGGCTTAGGTTTGGCGTCGGGCTTTTTCTTATCGGCTTTTTTGCCGTCCTTTTTGTCCTCCTTTTCGGCTTCGGCCTTCTTTTTATCGCTCGCCTGGCCGGCCTCTTCATCCGGCTTGTCGCCCTTCTTCGAGTCCTCATCCTTCTTCTTGTTCTCATCGTCGCTCTCGGGAGGAATCGGCGAGGCAGTCGTGCGCGACAATACGGCGACATAGACGCCCGCGTTGATTGCGCGGTCCAGCGATGACAGGTCGATGCCGGCATCCGACGGACCGTTGTTCGTGGAAGCCGTGAAGTACAGGTACTTGCCGTTCGGATCGAACACGGGATTGGCCGCGTTGCTCATGCCGTCCGTGATCTGCGTCGCCGTGTGCGACGCAAGGGAGTAGAGAAACACCGCATGCAACTCGCTCTGCAAATCGCGGGTATAGGCGATCCACTGAGAATCGGGCGACCAAGACAGCTGCGTGGTCGCGCCGAAACCGCCGCGCAACCCGGTGTCGATCTTCACCGGCTTGCCCCCGGCGGCATCCACATACCAAATCCGCAAATGCTTGTCCGTGAAGGCGATGCGTTTGGAGTCGGGCGACCAGTGCGGGGCATAAAAGAAGGACGGGTTCGGCCCCAAATCAATCACCTTGGGCGGCGACAATCCGTCCTGGTCGCGAATGTAGAGCTGATATTCTCCCGAGGCGTCGCTGAAATAGGCGATGGACTTCCCGTCCGGGGACCACGATGGATCGCGTTCCGCGCTGCCCGGCGTATTGGTCAGGTTGCGAATGTCGCCCTTTTCAGCGGGTAGTGTAAAGATATCGCCGCGCGCTTCGGCGACAATTCGGGCGCCGGTGGGCGACACGGCGATGTTCTCGACCGCGCCCTCGGGGAGGCTCGCAAGATGGGGCTCGAGCCCCGGCAGATCACCGTGGATCGACACGGGCACGACCTGATCTTGGCGCGAGGCCGGGTCGTATAGATGCAGCGAACCGAACTGCTCGTAGACCAATGCGCCTGGGCCTGAGCTCAGGGTCTTCAAATCGTAGCCGCGATTGTCGATGACCTGCTGAACTTGCTTCGTCTTCGAATCGTACTCAAACAGCGAAACCGAACCCTTCCGATCCGACAGGAAATACACCGTGCTGCCGAACCACACGGGGTGCGAGTCGTTGGAGTTTTCGCGCGGGACCTTCTCAACCTCGAGGGTCTTCATATTGACCAGCCAAACCTGCGAAGTCTGGCCGCCGCGATAGTGCTTCCAAGCAGGCTGCCATTGGCGTACCGGTACGTATGCCAGCGTACTGCCGTCGCTCGAAAAGCTGCCCGAATCAACGCTGGGTAACGGCAGAACTTCGGCAGGGCCAACGCCGTCCGCGCGTACCTTGAAGAGGCGCGGATAGACCGACTTGCTCGCGTGCCCGGACGTGAACAGGACATCCTTGCCGTCCGCCGTCCATCCCGTGACGATGCTGCCGGTGGGCTCCCAGGTCAGGCGCCGGGGGACGCCGCCGTCGCTGCCGATGACGTAGACGTCCGTGAGTCCCTGTTCTCGCGTCGAATACGCAATGTGCGAGCCGTCGGGCGAGAAATACGGTCCCGCGCTCACCTCGCCGGCAGAGGTCAGACGTCTGGCATCACCGCCCTGGCGTGCAACCGTCCAGATGTCGCCGCCGTAGAGAAACGCGATGCGATCTTCGCCAAGGCTGGGATTGCGAAGCAGCAGCGGGGCTGCGCCCCAAGCCGCCGCGCAAAACGCCAGGCCGGCCAGAACACTCCAACCTGCGCTGAAAAATACGCGGGAATTCATGTGCACCTCAAATTTCAAGGACAGCGGAAAAACTGGGCGGAAACTATACACGATGAACTCGCAGCTGCGATGATGATAGCTTGACGCGTCATGCGGGGGCACGGCATTCTGCCGCATCTCGAGCTCGCCGCATCAGAATAAGGATTAAACATGCGCCCGAAAGTTCTTGCTGTTATCGCCTTGGCCTTCACCGGCATTTGGGCTGCCATGCAGTTGGGTACCGCGGCAGCCGCGGAAGGCGATCAATATATCGGCACCTGGAAGGGGACTTGGGAAGGTGCGGGTGCAGGAGGGCGTTTCGATCTGACATTCGCCCGCGGCAACGACGGCAAGCTGGCCGCCAGCGTCTCGGTCGGCACCGATATGGGCGATTACAATGCGAAGTTCAGCACCGTTACCGTCAGGGGCGAAAAGCTCGCCGGCGCCTATGACTATCCTCCGGATCCGCAGGGAGAAGTCACCATTACCGGATCGTTCGAGCCGAAAAACGCCATCGGCACCTGGTCGCTGGGCGCAAAAGGCCAGCCCGGCGGTCAGGCAATTGCCGGCACATGGAAGGTGACCAAGCAGTAGCGCGGCGAGTCAGCTCGACAGCGCCGATTGGAGCTGCAGCGAATCGGTGGGATTCAAGAAACGAATCACACCGTCGTCCAACGAGCCGAATTTAAGACTTATTACGTCCTTCACGTAATTCTGATGCAGCTTCCAAGGCGTTTTCGAGCCTTGTTTCGGCAGTTTGTCGGCGACCCGCTGGATGTAGCCGGAGGAGAGGTTGAGCCAGGGTTCGGGCTTCACCGTGGGATCATCGTTTTGCGGCACGCAGACCCGATAACCCTTGCGCTGCATGTGATTGAGCACCCGGCAGATGTAATCGCAGGTCAATTCGCTCTTCAGCGTCCACGAGGCGTTGGTGTAGCCAAAGGTGGACGCTAGATTCGGGATCCCCCCGTACATGGTGCCTTTGTAGTTGAGTGTGTTGGCCGGATCGATGTGACGGCCATCGACGCAGATTTGAATACTGCCGAGCGCGACGAGGTTCAGTCCCGTTGCCGTGATGATGATGTCGCCCAGCAATTCCTCGCCGCTGCGCAAGCGGATGCCCTTCTCGGTAAAGGTCTCGATTTCATCCGTGACGATGTTCGCCTTACCCTGTCTGATTGCTTCGAACAAGTCTCCGTCGGGAACCAGGCACATGCGTTGGTCCCATGGATTGTAGCGAGGCGTGAAATGCGTGCTTACATCGTATTCCGGCCCCAGAGCACCCTTTACGCGGTCGAGGATCCATTTCTTCACCCGCTCGGGACTGCGCTTGCAAAGATCGAAGAAATAGATGCCGAACAAGATGTTTCGCCAGCGCACCAGGTTGTACGCCAGCATGGCGGGCAGGTAACGGCGCAATAAATTGGCCATCGCATCTTGCTCCGGCCGCGCAACCACATAGGTGGGCGAGCGCTGCAGCATGGTCACTTGCGCCGCGGTCTTCGCCATCGCAGGAACCAACGTGACCGCGGTCGCCCCGCTGCCGACCACGATGACGCGCTTGTTCGCGTAGGCCAGATCCTCCGGCCATTTTTGCGGATGCACGAGCTGTCCTGCGAAGCGCTCGCTGCCTGGGAATACCGGCGTATAGCCTTCGACGTAGCTGTAGTAGCCGCTGCAAACGAAAAGGAAGTGGCAAGTAAAGCGCGCCACCTGGCCGGGACCGCACTCGGCCTCGACCGTCCACAACGCATCCTTGGAGACCCACGAGGCGCGCTTGACCAGGTGGTGAAAGCGGATGTTTTTATCGACCCCGTAGTCTTTGGCCGTGTCGTTGATGTACTTGAGAATGGAATGTCCATCGGCAATCGCCTTGCCTTCCACCCAGGGTCGAAACGAATAGCCAAGGGTAAACATATCGGAGTCCGATCGGATCCCCGGATACCGGAATAAATCCCACGTGCCGCCGACGCTGGCGCGGCCCTCCAGGATGGCGTAGGTCTTGTTGGGACAATTCGTCGTCAGACTGCAAGCGGCGCCAATGCCGGACAGGCCGCCGCCCACGATGAGTACGTCAAAATGGTTGCTCGACATTCTCAGACAGGCTCCTACGACATCTCCGTTGCACCCGCGGCTCGAGCTGCATTCCGAGCGGCGACTTCTCCGGCAAATGCCGTGACGGTCACGAACGCGTCGCGGGCTTCCGGCAACAGCGTCACAAATACCGGCCAGACATGCGGCAGCCGATCACGCACGATCAATTCGACTTTGACGCCGGCCGCCGACGCCCGTTCCGCCAAGCGCAGGGTGTCGTCGCGCAAGGTCTCGTGACGGCTGGCGAACAATAGCATGGGGGGCAGTCCCGTAAGATCCGCGTAAAGGGGCGACGCGCGTGGATCGCGTGCGTCCGCGCCTGCCAGGTACATCGCGGCGGCCTCGCGAATGCCGCGCGGGGTAAACATGGCGCAACTCTTGGCGTTGGTCTCGACCGAGGGTCCGGTGACCGCCAGGTCCGCATAGGGTGAAAAGGCAACGATGGCGCGAGGCAGTTTCAAGCCGCCATCGCGAACGCCCACCGCCGTCGCAATGGCGAGTCCGGCGCCTGCCGAATCGCCCGCCAGCACGATATCGGCTCCCGGATGACGGGTGAGCAGCCATTGGTACGCCTTGGCGGCATCTTCCACGGCGGCCGGAAACGGATGCTCCGGCGCCAATCGGTAGTCGAGTCCATAGGCCGGGGCGTGGAATGCCTTCGCCATGGCGATCAGTACCTGCCGGTGCGTCTTCGGCGAGCCGAATAGATAGCCGCCACCGTGCAGGTACAGCACGATGACGGGCGCCGTGCCGGCGGAGGCGGTCGAACGGTCGGCCACATCGAAGTCCAATCCCTGCTCGTTGCGAATGCTCTCGATGGTGTAGCCGGGTGGAATGGCGAGCGCGCTGCGGGGTGGATTCTTGCCCATCGCCCTGAGACGCTCAAGATTGAGAGGTTTCTTCCCGTGGCGTTTCATGGTGAGGCGAAAGAAGCCATTCAACAGCATCGCCTGCCAGCTCAGCATCAGTACATCCTGTTTGCGCGCCCCCAAAGAACGAATTATGCGCTTGAGGCGTGCGAGGCGCGAAGCACGCATCGAAATCGGCGAATAGCGTCAATATAATAACTCCTATATATCATATAGTTGCAATATATTGCGAAAGCTATATCTTGAAATGCACCCGCGGCGGTCGCCCGGTTCGTATTCCTACTTAGAACTCAAGGGATAACCCCTCGAGGCCGCAATAGGAGAACTCCATGATTATGGGAAGGGTGAATGTCGCGCTGGCCTGCTTGCTGATACCGGTCTTGGGCGCCGCGCAGGATGCCAAACTCAAGCTGCCCGAATTCAGGTCTCTGGCCGGCAAGGCCACCGAGTCCGTCAACATCAGCCTGAGCCCATGGCTGCTGCACATGGCCGGCTCATTCATCGACGACAAGGACGAGGATGCCGTGGCCACGAAGCACCTGCTCGCCGGCATCAAGTCGATTGACGTGCGCAGCTACCAGTTCGCGACCGATAATGCCTACTCGACCGCGGACGTTGACGCGGTGAGAAGCCAACTGGCGGGCCCGGGTTGGAGTCAGATCATGCAGGTGCACCATCGTGACAAGAGCGAAGATGTGGACATGTACGTTTTGATCGAGAACAACGTGACCAAAGGATTTGCGTTGATTGCCAGCGAACCGCGTGAATTTACCATCATCAACATTGTCGGCTCCCTCAAAGTCGAGGACTTGCCGAAGCTGCAGAGTCATTTGCATTTGCCGAAAGTGGCCGAATCGCAAATCAATTTGCTGATGTAGCAGTCACGCGCTTGAATGACGCCGCCGCGCACTCATTGGATGAGCAACTCGACAGAGCGCGCTCCGGCGAGCGCGCCGCGCTCACGCTCCTAGTCCAGGCGCACCAACGCTCCGTCTACAGCTTGGCGTTGCGCATGCTGGGTACGCGAGATCTTGCGGAAGACCTGACGCAGGAAGTATTCATGCAAATGAACGGCAACTTGAGAACGATCGAGTCGAACAAGCACCTGGGTTTTTGGTTGCGCCAAGTGACCACACATCGCGCCATCGATCAACTGCGACGGCGTGCACGGGTGCAAATGTCGTCTTTGGACGAGGAGCTTCAGCTGTTCAGCGCCGAGGACGATTCCGATCCGCTGCTGCAGCGGCACCTGCAAGCGCTGCTCGCGGAGTTGAGTCCGCCGGCGCGCGCCGTGTTGTTGCTGCGCTATCAAGAAGATCTGGATCCTATGGAGATTGCACAAACCTTGGATATGCCGCTCAACACGGTCAAGAGCCATCTGAAACGATCACTGGAGAGCATGCGCGAGAAAACGCTCGGCATGCAGCCAGCCCGCTGTGAGGACAGTTCAACATGAGCAAGGATATTGAATCCCAGATGCGCGCCGCCTTGCGGCCGGTCGCACCCAGCGATGAGTTCTCGCAAAGGCTGCTGACGCGCGTCGCGCTCGAGCCGGCGCCGCCGCCCAAGGCTCGGCGCATCGGCGCGCGCGGCTTGCATCCTCTGGCCTGGTGGCTCACGGCGAGTTTGGCTGCGTCGGTGGTTCTGGCAGTCGGTGTGCATCAGCACCTGCAACAACAACGGTTGCAGGAAAGCGGACTCGAGGCGCGCCGCGAAGTTGTGGAGGCGTTGCGGATGACGAGCCAGAAGCTGAACCTCGCGTACGAGGCGGTCAAGAGTCAATCCACATCGCTGACTGATGAACAATCCGGCGCTTGAACGGCCAAGGACCTTCTCCATGAGAAAGTACACATTACCGCTATTTTTCGCGCTGCTGGCGCCCGCACTGGCGTGGGGAACTCCGAGTCCCAAGCTGCTTATCCCCAGCTTTTCGGGATTGGCGCAGAAGGCGACCGAGTCGGTAACCATCACATTGGATCCCGCATTGCTCGGGCTGGCGGCGAAGTTTCTCGATGGCAATGATCCGCAAGATGCAGCGACGAAAGAGGTTCTCAAGGGACTGCAAGGGATCTATGTGCGCAGCTACACCTTCGACAAGGATTCCGCCTATCAACAGGCCGATATCGACGCGGTGCGGAGTCAATTGGCCGCACCGGGTTGGAATCGCCTGGTGGAAACCCGCAGCCGCAAGACTCACGCCGATGTCGACATCTACATCATGGTCGACAACAACCAGGCCATCGGCCTCGCTCTCATCGCGAGTGAACCCCGGCAATTTACGATCGTGAATATCGTCGGGGCAATCGACCTGGACAAGTTGCACAAGCTGGAAGGTCAATTCGGCGTTCCCAAGCTCGATATCGATGCTCCGAAGCCGGCGCCGGCCCCGAGAAAATAGCCGAAGCCTAGGAGCCTCGGGACGGGAAAACCGCTGAGCCTTGGGGGCCTAGTGAGCCTTGGTCGCGGTGTCGACCGGATTGATCAAGGCGAGGGTGTCTTTGGGCGGCTGCAAGCGTTCCTTGCAGACGCGCCTGGCATCATTGTAAGAAAGGTTTTTGTCGGCGGACATGCGTTTGCTCATGCACTCGTTCAGCTGACGTTTGGCGATAACGGCCGCGTTCTGCGGCTGGGCGAGGGTGCTGTGTGCGCCGACGAATATCAAAGTGGCGCAACCAACCACATTAAAGAAGCGCTTCATTGCGGGTCTCCAAACATCGACGGCAGCTTGGGCGCGGTGCGCTCGGGCCGCAAGGGTGCAGAGTCGGCATCGAATGTCAGGCTTGCACCGACAGCTTGATATCAAACAGAGCTCAGCTAGACTGATTCTACGCCCGGGTGGCCTTGAGGGGGAGTGGGGTGGGGGATCCGAACATGAGGAACGCGGTGATCAGCAGTTGCCTGCTGATCACTATTTTATGGCGCGGTGCGGCTTGGGCGGGTACAGCGGCTGACCTAGAGGGCACCTGGACCAACGCCTCGCTCACCCGGCTCGAGCGGCCCGCCGAGTACGGCAACCGCGGCGTGTTGACGGCAAGGGAAGTCAACGAGCTCGAGAAGAAGAACAGCGACCTGGTCGCTCTGGGAAACAAGCCGACGGATCCGAAGGCGACGGTCAAAGACCTGCCCGCCGATTGCAGCGGCGGGCGGGGCGAGAATTGCAACTACAATGCCGCCTGGACCGACCCCGGCACGACGGTGATGCGCGTGCATGGCGAGCCGCGCAGTTCCTTTATCACTTTTCCGGACAACGGCCGCCTGCCCGGCTACACCGAGGAAGCCACTGCCGATGGATCGGCTGTGCGGCGCTACGGTCCGCCGTTGCCGCCGGGCCTGCGGCAAAACGACAACCCCGAGACGCGGGCGCTTGGGGAACGCTGCCTGACGTCGTTCGGCTACAGCGCAGGTCCGGTCATGTTGCCGCTGCTGTACAACAACACCTATCAAATCGTGCAGGACCGGGACACCGTGGCAATCCTCGTGGAAATGGTTCACGACGTGCGCATCGTCCGCTTGAACGCGCCGCACCGCAGCGACGGCTTGCGCCCGTGGTTCGGCGACTCGATCGGTCATTACGAAGGCGGCACCCTGGTGGTCGAAACCACCAATTTCCCCGCCGCGCAGACCTTTATGGGATCGTGGAAGAATCTGAAAGTCACCGAGCGATTCACGCGCGCGGACGCCGGCAGGCTCCTGTATCAGTTCAAAGTCGAAGATCCGACGGTCTGGACGCAGGCCTGGGGCGGCGAATACGAATTCAGCAAGGCGAATGGCCGGATCTTCGAGTACGCCTGTCACGAGGGCAACTATGGCCTGCAAAATATCCTTGCGGGCGCGAGGGCGGAGGAGGCTGCGGCCGCGGCGAGTACCGGCGTCAAAGCAGCCGCGACAAACTAGGCGCCGATGCGCCTAGGAGCCTGTCTG
>Ga0210389_10000311_pt1 | contig 48811 bp, 44 predicted proteins | sample IncBWH28OmetaG_FD_160127 | JGI IMG/M metagenome (GOLD analysis project Ga0210389, IMG submission 160127) | Forest soil microbial communities from Barre Woods Harvard Forest LTER site, Petersham, Massachusetts, United States - Inc-BW-H-28-O ... | reverse complement strand
CCACTCCCGCGGGTCGGCCGGCATCAGCATCATCTCGTCCGGGCCGTGCCCGGACTGGAACCTCTGCCCCATGACAACATTATCCCGCACATAAACTCATAAAACAGCAGAATAACCAGTAAACAGGGACTAATAACACGTAAGCGACTTAACGGAAACACCTTGACCCGGCCGCAGCCAGAGTAACGCGACAGCCTCTATGACCCATGATCATGAAAACCACGCGGACCTGGTCTTATCCGGAACCAAGCAGGCGACCGATAACACCGGAAATAAACGATATATCCGGGCGTGAGTTTCGCGCCGGAATGCCTCGACGGCCTTAATGGCACCAACGACCCATGAAACGGCCCCGAACTACTCACGTTGATCGAGCCCGCCCACACGGAGCCCGCCCGAGCCTGACCGATCCGGGCCGCACGGCCAGACCCAACTGGCCCGGTGGCGCCAACGCGCCAATCGGATTGGATCGTTGGCGCCAGCGAGCCAAACGCGCGGGCGCAGGGGTCGCGATCAGGACGGGCCGGGGAGATTCTCCGGTGAAGCCGATGCCGCGCTACGGTCCTCCCGGCGCGGGCGGTGGCCGCGTACCCTGGGTGGGCGCGGGGACAATCGTGGCAGGAAGGTCGCGGAATGAAAAACGACACTGCGTCACATACCGCGCGTAGTGTTGCCGCTCACCGATTGGAGTACGAGCGGGTCCAGGCACCCTACGGCGATCCGGACGCCGACGGGAAACTCGCTCGTGACGTCGCGGACGGCGTGACACCTGACCACGACCGGATGCATGAGTATCTTCGTGCCCGCACCGCGTTCTTCGACCGCGTCGTCGTCTCCGCCATCGACCGCGGCGTCCGCCAGGTCGTCGTCGGCGCCGCCGGCTACGACGGCCGTGCCCTCCGGTACGCCAAGGACGGTGTCCGCTGGTTCGAGGTGGACCATCCGGCGACCCAGACGGACAAGCTGGAGCGCCTGCGGCGGCTCGGCATCGGCACCGGGCACCTCCGGTTCGTCCCGGCGGATTTCACCACCGACCCGGTCGCCCACCTGCTGACAGACGCCGGACTGGACGCCCGCGAGGCGTCGCTGTTCCTCCTCGAGGGCGTCGCGGTCTACCTTGACCTCGACGTGCTCGAACGGGTCCTCGAGCAGTTCCGGCTGGTCACCACGAAGACCGGGGTCCTCGCGATCAGCGTCTCGACGTCCGCCGACGGCGCGGGCCGCCAGCGCTTCCGGGAGCGGGTCGCCGAACTAGGCGAGCCAGCCCGTTCGTTCCTGTCCGCCGACGACGCCGGCGGCCTCCTGGCCCGCGCCGGCTGGCGCGTGACTGACCCTGAGCCGCGGACCGCGCGGCGCCGCGCGGCGGGCCTGCTCGTCGCCCAGGCGGAAAGACCGCAGATCCGTCCCCGGGAAGACAGGCCGGCGCCGAGCAGCGGGACGACGGGCATCGACCGGAGCGACCTGCCGCTGTCGGCGCTGGCCGCGCACGCGCTCATCGCCTGCACGATCGAGTTCGACAACGAGTTTGAGCACCGGATGCCGCACTTGTCCACGGACCATGGCCGCGCGCCGGGCGCGCCGAGGGACGCGCCCTGGCTCACGTCCCTGGTGATGTGGGAAAGCGGCGTCCGTCATGTCCCGGACGAGGGCATCACGGTCGCGGAACTGAAACGGAAGGCCAGGTGCGGGACGAACGTGGACGGCCTGCGCCGCTGGGGCTACGTCACGCTCACGTCCCCGGCCGGCGAGGTCGCGGGCCGTGCTGGATGGGCATCCACGCTGCCCAAGATCAAGCCGGACACCGTCGTCCGGCGCACCGACTGGGGCCGCGTGGCGGACCGAACCTGGCGCGATCTCGATGACGTCGTCGAGGCCCGCTGGCGGGACCGCCTTTCGGCCGAGCGGGTACGGGAACTGCGTGACGCGCTCGCGGCCGTGGTCACGAGTCTCGACCAGGGCCTCCCCGACTGCATGCGGATCCTGGGCTACGGCCTGCTGGCGGGTGTCACGTCCCCGCCGCCCGATTCCCCAGGGGCGCCCTTGCGTGACCTGCCGTTGCGGGCGCTGCTGTCGCGGCTGCTCACCGCGTTCGCGGCCGAGTTCGAGGATGAGTCGGGCCTGTCGCTGCCGATGAGCGCGACCGTGCTGCGCGTCCTGTCCGCCGACCTTGTGCGCCGCCGCGACATCCCGGCGCTGTCGGGCGTCTCCAAGGAAGCCGTCGCGATGGCGCTCGGTCTCCTGCGGTCCTCCGGGCTGGCGGCGGAAGAGCCTGCCCCGGACGGCGCGCGCGGCAAGATCGTCCGGCTGACGCCCGCGGGCACGGCGGCGCAAGCCCGGTACGCGAGCGTCACCGCCGCGATTGAGGAGCGCTGGCGCGCCCGCTGCGGCGGCGACGCGGTCGCCGCGCTCCGGCGGTCCCTGGAAGGGATCGGCGGGAACCTCGGCGAAGGGCTCGCCCCGTATCCCGAGGGCTGGCGCGCGCGGGAGTCGCCGCGGATCCTTCCGGACTACCCGATGGTGCTGCACCGCGGCGGGTACCCGGACGGAGCGTAAAGCGATATGCCCTAGTCTGCCGAAGCGCGGTTCGGCATGCTCTATTGGGGCCAAACCCCTATTTGGCGGAATCAGGTTCCCGCGTCGTGTTGGTTCTCAGGGAAGGGATGGTGCCAGTGAGCGAGCTGAAGGTCGAGGCGGAGCCGGGCGAGGCCGGGCTGGACGCGGAGCGGCTGCGGCGGATCGACCGGCATTTCGCCCGGTACGTCGATGACGGGCGGCTAGCCGGATGGCTGCTCACGGTCAGCCGGCACGGCAAGATCGTGCACGTGGCCAGCAACGGGGCGCGCGACACCGAGGCGGGGCGGCCGGCGACGCCGGACACGCTGTGGCGCATCTACTCGATGACCAAGCCCATCACGTCGGTCGCGGCGATGATGCTGTACGAAGAGGGCGCCTTCGAGCTCACCGACCCGGTCAGCAAGTTCATCCCGTCGTTCGCGGACGTGCGCGTCTACGTCGGCGGCTCGGACCAGCGGCCGCTGACCATCCCGGCGGTCGAGCCGGTGCGGATCTGGCACCTGCTGACCCACACCTCCGGGCTGACCTACGGGTTTCACCGCGTCCACCCGGCCGACGCCATGCTCCGCGCGGCCGGGTTCGAGTGGGGGGCCCCGCGGGGCATGGACCTCGCCGGAGCGTGCGACGCGTGGGCGGCCATCCCGCTGCTGTTCCAGCCCGGCGCCGAGTGGAACTACTCGGTGTCCACCGACGTCCTCGGGCGGGTCGTCGAGGTCGCGTCAGGGCAGTCGCTCGACGAGTTCTTCCGCTCCCGCATCTTCGGGCCGCTGGGCATGACCGACACGTCCTTCTTCGTGCCGGAGGAGGAGGCGTCCCGGCTCGCCGCGCTGTACGGCCTCGGGAAGGACCGGAAGATCAGCCGGCTCGACGCGATGGGCCAGGCGGCGCTGCGCAAGCCGATGATGCTCAGCGGGGGCGGCGGGCTCATCTCGACGGCGGGAGACTACCAGCGCCTGCTGTCGATGCTGCTTGACTTCCCGGACAGCCCGGCCGGGTCGCTGGACGGCACGCGGTTGCTGAGCCCGCGCACCGTCCGGTACATGGGCCGCAACCACCTGCCAGGCGGAGCCGACCTGAAGGCGTTCGGCCGGCCGCTGTACGCGGAGACCCCGTTCGCCGGCACGGGCTTCGGGCTCGGCTTCGCGGTCGTTCTCGACCCGGTGCCGGGCAAGGTGGCCGTCTCGCCTGGCGAGCTGTCGTGGGGCGGGGCGGCGAGCACCGCGTTCTGGATCGACCAGGCCGAGGGCATCACCGCCTCGTTCTTCACCCAGCTGATGCCCTCGAGCACGTACCCGATCCGCTCGCAGTTGCGTCAGCTGGTCTACCAGGCGCTGGTGTAACCCCGCGGTCAGGACGTGCCCGGCTGCGGGAACCACGGGGCGGACCGGCTGATCAGGTACCTGTCCGCCAGGTGGTTCAGCACGCGGCGGGCCTGCCGGAACCGCCCGGCGACATCGCCGACCACGTCGAGCCGCGCCGTCCGCACCGGCGCGGCCGACAGGGCGGCCCGGTACCAGCGGGCGCCCAAGTACTCCAGCAGGTCCAGTGCCGGGGCCGTGGCGAGGCTGTCCCGGGCGTCGTACGGGACGCGCGCGGAGCGCAGCAGCCGCGACACGTCCACCGGGCCGAGGGCGTGCATGGCCGAATAATCGGGGAACACCCCGGCCAGGAACAGCGACACGTCGCCAAGCCGGCGGTAGATGCCTGGCCGTGACTCCTCCGGCGCGTCGTCGAGCATCCCGGCGAGCCGGACCGGGTCGAGTTCGCTGAACCGCCGGGTCCGGGATCGGCTCGTGCCGCCCCATCCCGACTGAACCCGGTAGCGCCCGCTCGCGACCCGGGTGAACGACGCGAGCAGCTCGGCCAGGAACAGCCGGCGCTCCGCCGAGCCGAGGAAGTCGCGCAGCTCGGGTGTGTCGAACACGGGGATCCGCTGGCGCAGCCCGGATCGTTCCGGGAGGTAGTCCAGGCCGGCCAGGTCGAGCGTGGCGCGGTGCACCGCGACGACGAAGGCGAGGAACGGTGACACGAGGACGACTTCGTCGTGGTCGCCGAACACCGCGTCGAAAACGCGCGGGTCGGCGAGCAATCCCTCGAGGAGAGCGGGGTCGGTGAACGCGGTGCGGTCGGTGCTCGCGGGAAGTCCCGCGGCGGTGCAGAGCAGCCTTAGATCCGTCTCGGTGAGATGATCGGCATATCCGGAAGCAGCCAGCTCCATAGATCTGACATACCCAATTGATGTGGGGATGATCCGCGGACTGGGTAAACCCCCAGATGGAGGTGCGCACTATGCGGCTTGGCAAGAAGGAAGCGGCGGGATACGTCGCGGATAATGAGACCGACGAGATTCCGGACGCGGCGCCCTCGGTGCCGACGATGTCCGAGCTGGCCATCGCGATCGAAGCCGCGGCCAGAGAACCGGAAAAGGCCGCGACAGCGGGCTGATCCGGTGGCCCGCAGGCTGCCGGAGCGGGTGTTTTCCCGGCCCGTGTTCCGGAAACAGGGACCAGACCGTGGCGAGCACCCGGACCGCCCGTTCACGGGCTTCAAGCTGGCGCGCGCGGTTGTGTCCGCCGATGGCGGCCGCACCGCGTTCGCCGGCCTGACCCTCGGGGCGACCGAGGCGTACGGCGTGGTGGCCGACGCGACGTGCGTGTGGAACTCCCGGCACGAGGCGCCGCGGCGCTGGTGCGGCTGCGGTTTCTACTGCCTGCACTCCTTGCCGGACGCGCAGGCGCTCGGCTGCGCGACCGCCAACCGGACCGCGCTGCTCCTCGAAGTCGCCGCCTCCGGCCGTTACATCCGGTACGAGCGCGGCCTGCGCTACAGCAGGCAGCGTATCCGCCTCATCCGGGAGAGCCGCTGCGGCTGCGGCCAGCCCGGCACCGCGCTCGCGGACGCGGGCACCGGGATCATCGGCTGGCGGCACCTGAACCCGGTCTGCGGCCAGTGCGTCGCGTCGGGCCGGGGCACGTCGCGTCCGGTCCTGACCATGACGGAGTTCGCGGCGCGCCTGGGCAAGCCCGTGCGCGTCGACACGTCAATGGAAGAGCCGGTTCCGCGATATGTGCCCGAGCGGGCGCCGGAGGAGTCGCCGATCGCGGTGCTCTCCGCCGAGATAGCGCTGCTGCACGCCCGGCTCGACGAACTCCAGGCCCGTCTCGATGGCTGAACGGGGACATTGCGGCAGGCGAGGCGCGCGAGCATGGAAATAGCGATCCTGCTCGCGCTCGCCGCGAGCTTCTGCACCGCCACGTCGTCAGTCTGCCAGCGCCTGGGCGCCCGGGGCCTGGACGCGCGTGAGCCGGGTGTGACCGGCTTCGACCCCAAGCTCGTGTTCCGGCTGGCCCGGCGGCCGGTGTGGCTGCTCGGGTTCGCCTCCATGATCGCCGGGTTCGCGTTCCAGATCAGCGCGCTCCATTTCGGCCCGCTCGTCCTGGTCCAGCCGATCCTGGCCGTGGAACTGCTCTTCGTGTTCGGCTACCTCGGCTCGATGACCCGCTGCCGTGGCGTGCGCTGGCGGGAGTGGACCGCCGCGATCGCCATGTCGGCCGGGCTGGCCGTCTTCCTCCGCTCCGCCTCGCCGTCGGGCGGGCGGGCCCACGCGCCCGGGACGCTGTGGTGGATCGCCGGGCTGGCCACCCTGGTGGCCGTGGCCGTCGCCGTGGCCGCCGCCGGATTCGGGAAGCACGTGACCGCCTCCCGGCGCGCCGCCTGCCTCGGGATCGCCACCGGCATAGCGTGGGGCTTCATCGCCGCCGTCATCAAGGAGATGAGTTCCCGGCTGTCCGGCGGGCCCGCCGCCGTCTTCACCAACTGGGCCGTCTACGTGCTCATCGTGGCCGGGGCCGGGGCGATGCTGCTGGCCTCGCACGCGATGACCGCCGGGCCGCTCGCGGCCTCCCAGCCCGGCTTCACCCTCATGGACCCCATCGTCGCCATCCTGCTCGGCACCTTCCTCTTCGGCGAGCGGCTGCAGGCCGCCCCGGCGGACTTGGCGGGCGAGGTCCTCGGGCTGCTTGTCCTCGCGACCGGCGTCTGGGCGCTGAGCCAGAGCCGGCTGATCAGCAGTCACGGGCCGGCCCTGCCACCACGGACTCTTGCGAACGTAAAACACAGGGAGTTGATCAGGAAGACACGGTGAATGTGTGATGAAGGCGTCGTATCAGTTGTTGGGCCGCGGCCGCATGGCGGGCGCGGAAGTGCGCAAGGTGCTGATCACCGGCGGTTCTAGCGGGATCGGCGCGGCGACAGCGCGGGCGTTCGCCGCCCGCGGGTTCCCGGTGGCCGTCGCGGGCAGGGACGAGGCGGCGCTGCGGAAGGTCGCCGACGACACGGGGGGCGTCAGCATACCCGGCGACCTCCGCGAGCCGGGGATACCGCACAGCACCGTCGAGATCGCCGCGCAGGCGATGGGCGGGCTGGACGTGGTGGTGTCGAACGCGGGGACGGGTTGGTCCGGCCCGTTCGCGTCGATGACCGGCGAGGAGATCGACACCCTGCTGGACGTCAACTTGCGGGCCGCGGCGCACCTGACGCGGGCGAGCCTGCGGCACCTGCGCCCGGGCCGCGGGCAGCTGGTGTTCGTCGGGTCGATCGCGGGCTTGGTCGGGGTGACCGGCGAGGCCTGGTACTCGGCTACCAAAGCGGGGCTGACCACCCTGGCGGGCGTGCTGCGCACCGAGCTGAAGAGCGACGGCATCGGCGTCACGCTGGTGAGCCCGGGTGTGGTCGATACCCCCTACTTCGAGCGCCGGAACCAGCCCTACCAACGTCACCATCCGCGGCCGATCAGCGCGGAGGTCGTGGCCGACCTGATCGTGGACGCGGTCGAGCGGTCCCGCGAAGAGGTCATCGTGCCGGGCTGGCTGTCGCTCCCGGCCCGGCTCAAGGTCAGCTTCCCCAGCCTCTACCGGTTGCTGGAAAACCGCTTCGCCTGAGGCACATGGACGAACAGATCCTTCTGATCGGCGATCACGACGGGCTGGGCCGCCGGGCGCGGCATCTCGTACCTGACCTCGCGCTGGTGCTCGGCGAACTGGCGGTCCGCGTTGTAGACGCTGTTGAACTTCCAGATCATCCGGGCGAAGTTGGTCTGGCCGCGCAGCAGGTGCCGGGCCACGATGCCCGTCGTCTTCGCCAGGGCCGCCGCGCCGAGGTGCTTGCGGGCCAGCACCGACTGCGTCCGCACCAGTTCGGTGTAGAACCTGTCCAGGGGCAGGCGCGTCGGCAGCACCGCGTGCTGCACGTCGAAGAGCCGGTAGTCGAGGGTCGTCAGCCGCCGGGCCTCGGTCAGCCATGTCTCGGTGCCGGGATACGGCGTCTGCACGGTGATGTTCACGATCTCCGGGACGGACAGCGCCCACTGCCGCACGAACTCGAACCGTGTCTCATCCCAGTCCGGGTCGGCGATGATGTTGATCGCTACGCTGATGCCGAGCGACCGGGCGACCTCGAGGGCCTTGTTGTTGACCTTGGGCGTGGACTTCTTCCGGAAGGCCTTCAGCCCCTCCTCGTCCAGGGCCTCCAGACCGAGGAACATGTAGTTGAGGCCGAGGCGGCGCCAGCGGCGGAACACCTCCTCGTTCTTCAGCAGGACGTCCGCGCGCGTCTCCAGGTAGTACTCCTTCCGGACGCCGCGGGTTTCCAGCCGCCGCGCGATCTCGTCCCCGTCCTCCGCGCGGATGAACGCCACGTCGTCGACGATGAACACGCCCGGCTCCCGGATGCGGGACATGTCCTCGGCGGCGGCCTCCGGCGACAGGCGCCGGTAGCTGCGCCCGTAGAACGTCCAGGCGGAGCAGAACGAGCAGTTCCACGGGCAGCCCCGGGTGAACTCGATGGACGCCGCCGGGTCGAGGACGCCGATGAAGTACTTGCGGCGGCGGCCGCCGACGTGCCGGGCGGGCAGGTGCTCGTCGAGGCTGTGCGCCATCACCGGCGCCGGCCCGTTGCCGTCGGGGGTCACCGCGCCCGGGACGGACGCCGCCCCCCCGTCGGGAAAGGCCTCGAGCAGCGCGGGCGCGCCGGTCTCGCCCTCGCCCTTGAGCACCACGTCGATCGCGCCCTCGCCGTGACTGAGCACCTGCTCGGCGACGAAGGACACGCTGTGCCCGCCGACGAACACAAAGCAGTCTGGCCACACCGACTTCACCCACTTGGCCAGGTCAACGACCTCCGGGACGTTGCCGAGGTAGTTCAGGCTGAAGCCGACCGCCTCCGGCGCCATCCGCGCGGCCGCGCGCTCGAACTCCGCCCGGCGGTAGACCTGGAGGTCGATCATCCGGACTTCGTGTCCCTCATCGATCAGCGCCGATGCCACGCGTTCCAGGCCAAGCGGCTCCAGCCGAAGGAAGATCTCCGAGTACATCAGGGCGCTCGGGTGCACCAGCAAAACACGCATGTAAACAGCAATACCCCGTGTCATATCCTGAAAACGGAGGATTCCTCCGTGTCCACAGTGGCCGCAGTGGCCACAGTGACTGGAGTGGCGATAAATGCTCAAAGTGACGGCGGGGTCCAGGGCGACGACAGGAGCCAGATGGACGGGAACGCATCGGAAGAGGGGACGGCGCCGCGCGCGCTGCTGCTGTCGGGACCGTTCGGGCTCGGGCACGAGATGCCGGCGCGTAGCTTCCGCGACTACCTGGAGCGGTCGGGGTGGCAGGTGCGCGCCCGCGACAGCATGAAACTCCTCGGCGGCGGCGCGGGCCGGGCCGGACTGCGCGTGTTCGACCGCCTCATGACCATGCCCGGGGTCTACGACGGCCTGCACTTCGCCGGCCTGCGGACCGGGAACCGCGTCGCCGGCGCGATGGACCGGGCGTCCGCGCGCCGCGTGGTCCCCGCCCTGCGCGCCGAGCTGGACCGCGAGCCCGCCGACCTGGTGCTCAGCGTGTTCGCGACCGGCGCGCTCGCCGCGGCCGGCCTCAGGGCCGAGGCACCGGGGCGCCGCACCGTCGTCTACTGCCCGGACGTCGCCGCGCACAAGCTGTGGGTGCACGAGGGCACCGACCTGTTCCTCGTCAGCTCGCCGGCCGCCGCCGCGTCCGTCCGCCGGTTCCGGCCCCGCGCGAACATCGCCATCGTCCCCCCGCCGGTGCGCGCCGCCTTTTACCACGCGCCCGCGCGGGAACGGGCGCGCGCGTCCCTGGAGATTCCGCCCGAGGGCCGCTGCGTGCTGCTGATCGACAGCGGCTGGGGCTTCGCGCCGCTCGCCGACGCGGCGGCGGGCCTGGCGGACGCGTCGGTGCACGTGCTCGCGGTCGCCGGGCGCAACGCGGGCGCCGAGCGGTGCCTGCGCGCGGTCGCGGCCGCCAAGCCGGGCGTCACGCCGTTCGGCTTCACCGACCGCGTCCCGGAGCTGATGGCCGCGGCCGACCTGGTGGTCGCCCTGCCCGGCGCGGCGACCTGCGCCGAGGCGCGGGTGGTGGGCCGCTCCCTGCTGCTGCTCGATGTCATGCCCGGTCACGGCCGGGACAACCTGCTGCACGAGCTCGAGACGGGCAACGCCGGCGTGTGCGGCCCCGCCGCGTCGGACATCGTGGCCAGCGCGCTCGCGATGCTGGATGATGACAGCCCGCCGCTGCCGCCGGTCCCGCGCTGGGAACCGGCCTTCGCGGCCGCGCTCAAGCGGATCGGGCTGGAAGCCGAACCCCGAATGGAGGAAGCATGCGCACCCTCTTCCTGAACCCGCCGAGTTACGAGGGCTTCGACGGCGGCGCGGGCGCGAGATACCAGGCACGGCGGGAGATCCGCTCCTTCTGGTTCCCGACCTGGCTGGCCCAGCCCGCCGCGCTCGTGCCCGACAGCGTGCTGGTCGACGCGCCGCCCGCGGGCGTGGGCCTGAGCGATGTCGCGTCGCGGGCGGGCGACTTCGACCTGGCGGTGCTGTATACGAGCTCACCCACGTTCGCCGGCGACGTGAAGGCGGCTGAGGCGCTGAAGGATGCCAATCCCGAGCTCCTGGTGGGGTTCGCGGGACCCCCGGTGGCCGTCCAGCCCGAGCAGTCGCTACGGGCCTCGAGCGTGGTCGACTTCATCGCCCGGGAAGAGTTCGACTTCACGCTCGCCGAGGTGGCCGAGGGGCGGCCGCTGGCGTCCGTCGACGGGCTCAGCTACCGGCGGCCGGACGGCTCCGTGGCGCACAACCCGGACCGGGAGATCCTCGAGGACATGGACCGGCTGCCGTTCGTGACGCCGGTCTACCAGCGTGACCTCCGGATCGAGGACTACTTCATCGGGTACCTGAAGCATCCGTACGTGTCGCTGTACACCGGGCGCGGGTGCCGCTCGCGGTGCACGTTCTGCCTGTGGCCGCAGACCGTCGGCGGGCACCGGTACCGCACCCGGTCGGTCGGGCACGTGCTGGAAGAGGCTGCGCTGGTGAAGGAACAGTTCCCGCAAGTGCAGGAGCTTTTCTTCGACGACGACACGTTCACCGACGACCGGCGGCGCGCGGAGGCGATCGCCCGCGGGCTGGGCGAGCTCGGCCTCACGTGGTCGTGCAACGCGAAGGCCAACGTCCCCTACGACACGCTGAAGGTGATGAAGGACAACGGCCTGCGGCTGCTGCTGGTCGGCTACGAGTCGGGCAACCAGCAGATCCTCATCAACATCAAGAAGGGCCTGCGGATCGAGCGGGCGAAGCAGTTCGCCGCCGACTGTCGCGCCCTGGGCATCACGGTGCACGGCACGTTCATTATCGGCCTGCCGGGGGAGACCAAGGAGACTATCCAGGAGACGATTAAGTTCGCCCGTGAGGTCAACCCGCACACGATCCAGGTCTCGGTCGCCGCGCCCTACCCGGGCACCGAACTGCACCGGCAGGCGGTGGAGAACGGCTGGCTGCCCGGCGATTCGGAGGGCGCGTCGCTGGTGTCGGGATCCGGTACCCAGCTCGCCGCGCTGTCCTATCCCGAGCTCGGGCACACGGAGATCCTCGACTCGGTCGACACGCTGTACAAGCGGTTCTACTTCCGCGCGGGGAAGATCGCCGAGATGACCGCCGAGATGGCCCGCAGCCCGCAGCTGGCCGCCCGCCGCCTGCGCGAGGGCCGCGAGTTCGTGCAGTTCCTCGGCCACCGCGACCGCGTGAGCTGAGCGGATGGCGGGGTGGGGCGGCTGGGGCCGCGAATCGCGCTTCGGCAGACTCCGGCTGGCCGCCGCCGCTCGCCGCTGACGCCTGGCTAGGCCGCGCCGACTTGGTTCACGATCGCGGTGAACAGCCACGGCAGCCGCTGCGCGGCGGGCACGATGCGCCGGGCGAGAAACGGCTGATGGCGTGCCCAGAGCAGACCGGAAGTAAGCACTCGCGACTTGCGTGTGACCCGACGCCAGGCGAGTTCGTAGTCGTCCGGCCGGTCTTTCGCGAGGCAGGCGGCCAGCGCGTCCGCCTGGGCCAGCGCCGCGCCGATGCCCTCGCCGGTCAGCGCGTCCAGGTAGCCCGCGGCATCGCCGACCAAGAGGACCCGGCCGGTGACGCGGCGGCGGACGTCCTGCCGCAATGGCCCCGCGCCGCGCACGTCGCTCGCCGTGACCGCTGCGGCCAGTCGCTCGCGCAGCGCGGGGAACGCGGCCAGCCGGGACTCGAAACCGCCCGTCCTGTCGCTGCCGAGGATCGCGACGCCGATCAGGTCCTCAGCCAGCGGCGTCACGTACGCCTCCGAGTCCGCCGCCCAGTGCACCTCCACCCGGTCGGTCCAGGGCGCTACCGCGTAATGCCGCCGCAGGCCGAAGCGGCGGTGCCTCGACGCCGTCGGGTCAAGGCCGCAGGCCCGGCGGACCGGGGAGTGCAGCCCGTCGGCGGCGACCAGGTAGCGCGCGTCGAAGTTGTCCGCGGCCCGGTCACCGCCGCCGCCGGTACCGCAGCGCGCGATCACATGGCCGTCGCATTGCCGGAATCCGGTCACTCGCTGCGGCACCACCGGAATCCCGAGTCCGGCCGCCCGCGCCGAAAGGGCCGCGTGCAGCGCCGTCCGCCGCACGCCGAGCCCGCCGTCGCCATGGAACGGCGCGTCGGCGCCGTACCCGGAGTCACCGTACCCGGAGTCGGCGTACCCGGAGTCGGCGTGCCGGGAGTCGGCGTGCCGGGAGTCGGCGTGCCCGGAATCCGCCCGCTCGGAATCCGCGTGCCGGGACGACACGTAGCGGATGCCGCCCAGCGGGTGCCCCCCGGGCCGCACGCCGATCGCCGCGAGCCGTGCCACCGCCGCGGGCATCAGCCCTTCCCCGCACGCCTTGTCCACCGGCGCGGCGCGCGGCTCGGCCACGGTCACCGACAGCCCGGCCCGCGCGCAGCAGATCGCCGTCGCGAGCCCGGCGGGGCCGCCGCCCGCGATCAGGACGTCGATCACGGGGCTTCCCCGTGCACTGCCTCTCCGGCGACCGCTTCCCCGGTAGCCGGCGCCGCCGCGGCCAGCGCGCGGGTCTCGCAGCGCAGCCGCACCGTCAGCAGCGCGGCGTTGGCCACGGTGAAGACACACGCGGTGATCCACGCCGATCCGACCAGCGGCAGCGCCGCGCCCTCGATGACGACCGCGACGTAGTTGGGGTGCGCGAACCACCGGTACGGCCCGGAGCGCACCAGTGGCAGGCCCGGGATCACGATCACCCGCGCCGTCCAGCGAGGCCCCAGCGTGGCGATGCACCACCAGCGCAGCGTGTTGGCGGCCACGACGACGGCGAGCATCGGCCACCCGAGCGCGGGGATGAAGGTGCGGTGCGCGACGAGCGGCTCGATCACGCATCCGGCGAGCAGCGCCGTGTGCAGCGCCACCATGACGGGGAAGTGGCCGGCCCCGTACTCCACGCCGCCCTGCCGGAGGCTGGCCGCCGCGTGCCGCTGCGACACCACCAGTTCCGCCACCCGCTCCAGCGCGATGACGCCGAGCAGCGTCCAGAAGATCACCATTTCAGCAGCACCAGCTCCGCGCTCACTCCCGGGCCAAGACCAACCATCATCCCAAACGTCCCAGCTCGCTGTCCCTCCGCCACTGATCGCTCCAGCACATGCAGAACGGATGCCGAGGACAAGTTGCCGACTTCCGCGAGCGACCGCCGGGAGGTGGCCACGGAGTTCTCGGGCAGCTTCAGGCTCTTGCGAATCGCGTCGATCACCTTCGGGCCGCCGGGGTGGCAGATCCAGGTCGCGATGTCGTCGGTGGTCAGCCCGTGCCCGGCGAGGAAGGAACTGACGCTGCCGGCCAGCCGCCGCTCCACGACGTCGGCGAGGTCGGCGGTGAGGACGATCCGGAACCCCTCCGAGCCCAGCCGCCACCCGAGCGTGTCGCCGCTGCCGGAGTACACCTCGCCGTGCGTGGCGAGCACGTTCGCGATCCGCGCGCGCCCCCGGGACGCCCCCGCCGCGTCGGTCCCGGCCGCGTCGGTCCCGGCCGCGTCGGTCCCGGCCGCGTCGGTCCCGGCCGCGTCGGTCCCGGCCGCGCTGGTCCCGGTGGCGAGGAGCGCCACGGCGCCGTCGCCGAACAGGCCGCTGGCCACCATGTCGGCGGTCGTGATCTCGCCGGCCTGCCAGGTGAGCGAGCACAGTTCGATCGCGAGCAGCGCGGCGGTGTGCCCCGGCCAGGCGAGCAGGTAGTCATGCACTCGCGCGAGGGCGGCCGCGCCCGCGACGCACCCGAGCCCGAAGACCGGCAGCCGTTTCACGTCCGGGCGCAGCCCCAGCAACGGAATGAGCCTGGCGTCCACGGACGGCACCGCCACGCCGGTCACCGACGTGACGACCAGCAGGTCGACGTCGCGGGGGGCGACGCCGGCGTCGTGCAGGGCCGTGCGCAGCGCCTGCTCGCCGAGGCTGGTCGCCTCCTCGATATAGCGGTCGTTGGTGGGCCCGATCCCGGCCAGGGTCCCGTACTCCGACAGCGGAAGCACGGTGTGCCGGGTGTCCACGCCCGCGTTGCCGTGCAGGCGCTCCAGGAGCGCCCGTCTGGACGGGGTGAGACCGGCGATCTCGGCGACCTTCCGCGTGAGCTCGGCTTGGGGATATCGGTACGGCGGGAACACGGACCGGACGGCCAGGATCTGGGTCATGGATAGTCGCTGCCTCCAGAGGCGGGGTTCATGCCAGGTCGTTCATGTCAGGGCAGACCCGGTCAGCGTCTCGACACCGCCGGCGAAGAGCACGACGTCGATCGCCGCGATGCCGATGGCGGCGAAGAACGGAAGGCGCCCGGAGGTCCGGGCGCCGACGACCGCGAGGCACGCGGCCGCGGCAAGGCCGGCGACCGCGGCCCAGCGCCGGGCCGGGGCGGCGGCCGCGAGGAGCAGCACCGACGCCGCGAGCAGGAGGGTCAGCCCGCACGCGCGGACGGCGCCGGAACCCCAGCGGGCATACACGCGCTGCGGGAGCCCGCGGACGCCGGTGGCCCGGTCGCCGTCGAGATCGGGGAGAGTGTTGGCGAAGTGGGCGCCGAGGCCGACGAGCGCGGCGGCGGCGGTCGCCTGCCACCGTGGCCACGGATGACCGGGCAGCGTGGACGTCGCGAATGCCGGTATCAGGCCGAAGCCGACAAGGTAGGTCAGGCCCGATGCCAGCACGGACTTGACGCCGCCGTTGTAGGCCCAGCCGGCCGCGGCCATCACCGCCGTGATGAGGAAGGTGGCCGGGCCGATGGCCAGCGCCATCGCCAGCGACGCCACGAGGGCGACGCTCGCCGCTATCCAGACGGGGCGCGTGCCGATATGCCCGGAGGCGACCGGCTTGTCGGCGCGTCCCGCCGCCGCGTCCCGGGCCGCGTCGAACGCGTCGTTGGACCAGCCGATCGACAACTGCAGGGCCAGCATGGCCGGCGCGACCAGCACCGGACCCGTGCCGCGGGGCGCCGCCTCCGCCGCCAGCAGGCTCGCCAACGCCGTGATGGCGAGGGACGGGCCCGGATGGCTCGCGATGATCAGTGCCCGTACTCGGCTCATGGCAGGAATCCGTCCGTCGATGTCGGGCCGATGATGCCATTATGAGACCTCCGCTACGAGCGGGTAACCCGTAGGTCTCCCGTCGCGACATGTGGTCAGGTGAAGAGGGCCATGACGAGTGACCGATGATGCCAGTATGAGACTTTCGCTACGAGCCGGAAATCCCGCCGAGTGGCTCGCGTTGCGGGCGGGTGTCGTGCCGACCGCCGCTGCCGAGGCGTGGGGCGGGATGGCGATGTCCGGTGTGCTCGCCGCGGCGGTGCGCACAGGCATTACCGGCCGCCTGGCCCGGCAGCCGTCGACCGCCGCCGAACTCGCGGACGGCCTCGGCCTCGATCCGGTACCGACGCGGCTCATCCTCGACTGCCTGCGATCGGGCGGGCACGTCACGCAGCGGGGCGGGCGTTACCGGCTCAGCCGCCGCTCGCGGCGCTGGCTGGATCCGGAGTCGCCGCTGTCGGTCGCCAGTTTCGTGGCCGGCACCGCCGATTACGCGCACTGGTGGGCCGGCCTGGACGAGGTGACCCGCCAGGGACGGCCCGTCGGGCACCATTCCGCGCCGCCTGATGACCAGTACTGGCAGCGGTATGTGAACGGCCAGTTCGATCTCGCGCGGCTAGCGGCGGGCGAGGTGGCCCGCAAGCTGCCGCTGCCCCCGGGCGCGCGGTCGCTGCTGGACATCGGCGGCGGGCACGGCTGGTACTCGGCCGAGCTGTGCCGCCGTCACCCGGGCCTGACCGCGACCGTGCTCGACTTGCCCGGCAGCGCGGCCGCGGGCCGCGAGATCATCGCCCGCGCCGGCCTGTCCGACCGGGTACGGCACCGCGACGGCGACGCGACCAAGGACGACCTGGGCGACGGCTACGACGCGGTGCTCTGCTTCAACCTCGTCCACCACCTGGCCGAAGACCAGATCGTCGGCCTGTTCAAGAAAGTGCACGCCGCCCTGGCGCCCGGCGGCGTGTTCGCCGTCATGGACGGCTTCGCCGAGCCGGGCCGCCGTGCGCCGAACGCGGCGAACGTTCTCAGCCTGTTCGTCTACCTCAGCTCCGGCTCCCAGGTCCACGCTCCGGCCGAGCTGCGCGCCTGGCTCGGTTCGGTCGGATTCGGCGTGCCGCGCAAGATCGGCGTCCTGCGGATCCCCGGCCAGGCGGTGTACGTCGTCCGCAAGCCCGGCTAGTCCCGTCGAGCGGAGAACGGTGAGCTAGCCCTCGTCGGTCGCGTCGTCGTCGGGCTGGCCGCCGTCAGGCTGGCCGGTGCTGGGCTCGTCGCCGGCCAGCAGGGCCAGTACCTGGTCGCCGTACTTGGCGAGCTTGGCGGCGCCGACGCCGTTGACCGCGGACAGCTGCCGGAGGGAGGACGGACGGGCGGACGCGATCTCGCGCAGCGTCGCGTCGTTGAAGACGATGTACGGGGGCTTGCCCTCCGCCGCGTCCTTGCGCCAGGCCTTCAGCCGGTCGAACACGTTCTGGTCCTCGGGGGACAGGGCCGCCACCGCGTCCTCGCCGCGGGTTCCCCCGGACGACTTGGCCGCCCTGGGAGTCCGCGCCGCCGCCGGCGGCGCCGCGTCCTTGCGCATCATGACCTGGCGCTGGCCGCGCAGTACCTCGGGGCTCGCCCCGGTGAGCGTGAGCGTCTTGTACTCGCCGTGCACGGCGAGCAGACCCTGGGCGAGGAGCTGGCGCGCGACGCCGTTCCACGCGGCCAGGCCGAGGTCGGTGCCGATGCCCCAGGGCTTGAGGTCCCGGAGCCGGTGCTGCTCGGTGGCCTCGTCCGGCCGCCCGAGCAGGATGTTGACGATCTTGCCCGTGCCGAAGCTGAGCCCGTCCCGTTCCTGGCCGAGCCGGGCTACCACGGACAGGAACTTCTGCGCGGCCACCGTGCCGTCCCACGTCTCCGGGGGCCAGAGGCAGGTGTCGCAGTTGCCGCAGGCCACGGACCGCTCCGAGAAGTAACCGAGCAGGTTGCTGCGGCGGCAGTCGGTCGTCTCGCACAGCGCCAGCATCGCGTCGAGATGGCTGGCCAGGAGACGGCGATGTGCGAGATCGCCCTCGGAGTTGTCGATCATCCGGCGCTGCTGGATCACGTCGGGCAGGCCGTAGGCGAGCCAGGCGGTCGCGGGCTCGCCGTCGCGCCCGGCCCGGCCGGTCTCCTGGTAGTAGCCCTCGACCGAGCGGGGCATGTCCAGGTGGGCGACGAACCGGACGTCCGGCTTGTCGATCCCCATCCCGAACGCGATCGTCGCCACCATGACGAGGCCGTCCTCGGTCAGGAACCGCTTCTGGTGCTGTGCGCGCGTCTCGCCGTCCAGGCCCGCGTGGTACGGGAGGGCCGCGATTCCGTGGTCGGCGAGGAACGCCGCGGTCTTCTCCGTCGAGTCGCGCGACAGGCAGTACACGATCCCCGCGTGGCCGGGGTGCTCGGCGCGCAGGAAGGACAGCAGCTGGCGCTTCGGGTCGTTCTTGGGAACGATGCGGTACTGGATGTTCGGCCGGTCGAAGGAGGAGACGAACATCCTGGCGGCCGCGAGCTTCAGCCGGATGGCGATTTCCTCGCGGGTGGTCTGCGTGGCGGTGGCCGTCAGCGCGATCCGCGGCACGTCCGGCCAGCGCTCGTGCAGCACCTGCAGTTCCAGGTAGTCGGGGCGGAAGTCGTGCCCCCACTGGGACACGCAGTGCGCCTCGTCGATCGCGAACAGGGAGATCGGCGTGCTATCGAGCAGGTCCAGCGTCTGCTTGCTGCGCAGCCGCTCCGGGGCCAGGTAGAGGAGGTCCAGTTCCCTGTGCTTGAACTGCGCCTCGATGACCTGCCGCGTCCCCTGGTCCAGGGTTGAGTTCAGGAACTCCGCGTGCACGCCGAGCTGCTGCAGGGCGGCCACCTGGTCCTGCATGAGCGCGATGAGCGGCGAGATCACGACGCCGGTGCCGGGCCGGGCGAGGGCGGGGATCTGGTAGCACAGCGACTTGCCGCCGCCGGTCGGCATCAGCACGAGGGCGTCGCCGCCGCCGATGACGTGGGAAATGATCTCCTCCTGCTCACCGCGGAACTCCTGATAGCCGAACACGTCGTGCAGGATGCCCGCTGCCCGGGCGGACAGGGCGCTGCTCGAGGTGGCGTTGGCGGAGGCGGCGCTGAGGGAGGAGGACACGTGGCGATTCTACGAGCGACCACTGACATCCGAGGCTCGAACCGCGGGGTGCCTTGCTACCGTGTCGTCAGATCTCGCGACGAAAGGCGGCAATCGTGGTCAACCGGCCGGGAACGCTTTACCGGGAGGCGGCGCTGGCGGACGGCAGGTCGCCGGACCTCAGGCGCGGGGTCAGCGTGCTGACCGAGAACGGCCGGATCACGTGGATCCGGGACTGCGCCGACGAGGGACCGGTGCCGGAAGGAACCGAGGTCGTGGACGCGGGAGGAACCACGATCATCCCTGGGCTGGTGGACGGCCACAGTCATCTCACGCTGCCTGGCGGCTCGCACTGGATTGACCGCGCCTTTGACGCGACCGAGACCCTCCTCGACGTGGCCGAGGCGAACGCCGAGCTCCAGCTGCGTTCCGGAGTCCGCTGGGCACGTGATGTGGGCTCACCACGGCGGAGCGTCGACGGCGATCCCGAGCGGGGACTCGCGCTGACCGTCCGGGACCGCTGGCGTGGCCGGCGCGACCGTCCCTACGTGCGCGCCGCCGGCACCTGGATCGCCACGCCGAAGGCCCTGCCCGCGGGCCTGCCGGTGGAGGCTGCGGACGCCGATGACCTCCTGGCCCGGGTGCATGGCCAGCTCGATGATGGCGCCGACTTCGTCAAGCTCTACCTTGACGGCCCGGACCCGGAGACGGCCCCGTGGACCGCGGCCGAGGTGGCCCGGGTGGCGGAGGCCGTGCACCAGCGCGGCGCGAAGGTAACCGCGCACGCCAGCAGGCTGTCCGGCGCGCGGGTGGCCGCCGACGCCGGCATCGACTCGGTGGAGCACGGGTTCGAGCTGGACCCGGACGTGGCGGCGACCATGGCGCGCAACAATGTCACGGTGGTGACCACGCTGACCGTGATGCGGTCCTGGCTCACGTTCGGGTCGACCACGACGATCGACCGGTTCGCCGACGCCGGGCCGATCCGGGAACGCCTCGAGCGCGCGCTGGACAGCGTCCGGATCGCGCGGGCGGCGGGCGTCACGATCGTCGGCGGCACCGATTTCGGCGGCGGCTCGGCCCGGGCCAACATGCTGCCATGGGAGTTCGAGTCGCTGGTCGACGCGGGACTCGAGCCGTGGGAAGCGCTGGCGTCCGTCACCTGGCGCGGGGGCGAGCTGCTCGGCGAGCCGGACGCGGGCGTCATCCGCGAGGGCGGCCCGGCGGACTTCTCGCTGGTGCACGGCAATCCGCTCGGCGACCCGACGGCGTTGTGGCGCGTATGGCGGGTGGCGCAGTGAGCGACGTTGACGAGGTGAGTGACGTGAAAAGGTCGCGAACTCATTGCGCATACCGCTTATCACGTCTCTTTTGTCATTAGACATGAAATAGTGTTACATAGACGAACATCGCGTCCTGGCCGCTGGGCTTGGCTGCGGATAAACACTGCCGATTCCCGATCATTGGAGTCTCCATGTCCACTCCGCCGCCTGCCTCTGGGCAGCCGACTGCCACGTTGGTCCGGGGCTCCCGGCACACGACGCTCACGGTCGCGACGATTGTCGCCGTCGGGTTCGCGGTCTGCCTGGCCCAGGTGGGCGTGGCCGTGCCTGCCACCCTGAACGGCACCTTCCAGACGGTGCTGCATCCCACCGGCGCGTCTCAGCTGGACTGGATCTCCGACGCCATCCTGCTGCCGATCGCGGCCCTCGAGCTGACCTTTGGCGTGCTCGGCGACCTCTTCGGCCGGAAGAAGCTGCTGGTCGGCGGCGCGCTGATCCTGCTCGTGGGCGAGCTGATCTCGACCACTTCGACCGGCGTCGTGCAGATCTACTTCGGGCAGTTCATCGCCGGCGTCGGTTCCGCGGCGCTGTTCCCGACCACCCTGGCGATCATCGCCTCGGGCAGTCACACGCACGCCAGCCGGGCCCGGATGATCGCCCTGTGGGCGGCACTGCTGTCGCTCGGCAACCTCATCGCCCCGGTGCTGGGCGGCCTGACGGCGACCTACGCGAGCTGGCGGCTGGCGTTCATCATCATCGCGATCCTGGCCGCCATCGTGGCCGTGGTCGCCTGGCGGTTCGCGGAGGATTCGCGCTCGCCCGAGGGCCGCTCGCTGGACATCCCGGGCCAGATCACCGTCGGCCTGGGCCTGTTCGCGCTGCTGTACGCGGTGATCGAGGGACCGACGGCCGGCTGGGGCAGCGTGACCATCATCGTGTCCTTCGCGGTGGCGCTGGTCCTGCTCGTCGCCTTCGTCATCATCGAGACCCGCGTGCACAGCCCCCTGCTGCGGATGGACCTGTTCAAGAACCGCGCCTTCGCGCTGGCGTCGGGTGTCACCGTGTTCGGGATGTTCACCTTCCTCGGCACCGCGTACGGGATCAGCATCTGGATGGAGGTCATCCAGCACCAGAGCGCGATCCGCACCGCGGTGGCATTCCTCTTGATCAGCGGTCTGTCGGTCCCGCTGCTGCCGCTGACCGCGTTCCTGATGGCCCGGCTGCAGCCGCGCTGGGTGCTGTCCCTCGGCTTCCTGCTGATGGGCGTCGGCCAGCTGCTGGCTTCCACCATGTCGGTCACGGACGCCACGCTGACGTCGATCATCGTGCCGATGGGCCTGGTCGGCATCGGTTTCGCCTTCGCGGTCTCCTCGGTGACCGCGACGGTGGTCAACACCGTACCGACCAGGCTGGCCGGAATGGCCGCGGCTACCACCAGCATGGTGCGCGACTTCGGGTTCGCCCTCGGGCCGGCCGTGGTCGGCGCGATCGCGCTGAGCAAGGCCGCCGGGCTGTTCAACACCGCGGTCAACGCCGACCCTTCGCTCTCCGCCCTCCGGGCGGCGGTGGAGGGCGCGGGCCCGGTAGCCGTCAACTCGGTGCCGCCGTCGGTGGCGATCAGCAAGGCTGCCCCGCAAGCGGTCACCGCCCTGGGCAGCGGGTACTCGACCGGTTTCCTGATCATCGGGATCATCGCCCTGGTCTGCGCGGTCGTGACCGTGCTGTTCCTGGGCGGCCGGACCGAGCAGGAGGCGGAGATCGCCATGATCGAGCACGGCGAGGACGCCGCGGTCGCCTGACCGCGGTTAAGGCGTCGGTCACGGCAGGTCCGGTAGTAGTACCTATCCGGTTAGCGCTCGTAGTGGTAACGGCAGGCTGCTATCCGGATCTCGTTTTCGGCGATCTTGTAGACGAGGCGGTGTTCGTCGGTGACGCGGCGTGACCAGTAGCCCTGGAAGCCGTGCTTGAGGGGCTCGGGCTTGCCGATTCCCTCGTTGCCGTTGCGCTGGATATCAGTGATGAGCCCGTTGATGCGCTTGAGGACCTTGCGGTCCTGAGCCTGCCACCAGACATAGTCCGCCCAAGCGGACTCGTCCCAGACGAGCTTCACTCCAGCATGTCCCGCTCGACGCCGCCGCCGTGCTCTAGCCGGTCGATGGATGCAAGGAGCCGCCGCGCGTTCTCCGGGCTGCGCAGCAGGTAGGCCGATTCCTTGAGGGATTCGTATTCAGACAGGGCGACGATTACTACCGGGTCATGCCCGGCGCGGGTGATGACGACTTCCTCGCGGTCGTCAACAACAGCATCAAGGGTCTCGGCGTAGTGTGCACGAGACTCTGAGTAAGTCAGCGTCTTCACCTGTCGGCCTCCTCCGCGTTCGCATCTGTGACGTACAGAAAATTGTACGTCATCGTCATCTCCGGGGACAAACGGGCCCGCATGGCGCGTGATCTCGCGCGGCAACCGCGTTGGCCTCGCACCGGAAGTACCGCCATGGGTGGTCCTACCGCGCTGTTCGCGCCTCATCCATGGACAAGGGTAGTCGTCCAGATTCTCGGGCTCGGCCCGCGGCACCTGAATAAAGAAGTAATCCACATCGGACTTTCGGGTGGAAGAAGTGATCGCGCTATATTTCGCAACCGATTGGGTAAGGAAATTCTAACCTTTAGGTTAGTTGCTGATTTGAGATACGGAATCTGGCATCCGTCATCTGTCCGATGCGTCATATTTAATAGCGCTCCCGGATTGTTTCGCGCTGCGGCCGTGCGGGCGTGATCATCCAGTGGCCAAGGTAAGTTCATGCATGGGGGTGTTCATGCGGAGTGAATATTGATCGAGGTTGATGCTGCCGGAACTTGTTCGCAAGTCCCGGGAAGATTGAATTGATAAACGTGAATCTCTGGTCGGCGGGGGCGCCTGGTGTCGTTCCGGAATGTATGAGAGGTGAATCAATGGGCAGCTTGCTGCGCCTTCAACTGATCGAAGAGGGAGCTGATGGTGAGCGGCTGGATGCGCTGACCGGATTCCTCCGTCAGGAACTGCTGCAACTTAACGTGGATGATGTCAGCCCGCTTCCCGTAGGCGAACCGCCGCCAGGCGCACGCGGTTGGGATGCGGCGACGATAGGCGGTCTGCTCGTTGCCGTCGGCAGCGCCGCCCATGGTCTGGGCGACGTCATCAGCGCTACCAGGGCCTGGCTGATGCGCGGCGATAGAAACCATCGCGCGGTGCGACTGGAAATGGACGGCGACATGCTGGAGCTCTTCGACGCCACCGCCGCTGACCAGGACCGGCTGATAAGACTGTTCGTCGACCGGCATACGGGGAGTCCCGGCAGTGGACGCTCAGCGTAGCGCCCTGATCATCGCTTGCGATGAGTATGACCAGAAGGGACTGCGGAGCCTTATTGCTCCGGCGGCTGACGCGGCGGCGCTGGCTACGGTGCTCGGTGACCCCGAAATCGGGAATTTCGCCACGCAAGTGGTGCGTAATGCGCCTGCGCATGTTGTCGAGTTGCAGGTCGAGGACTTTCTGTCCGCCGGCCGCCCGGGCGACGTGCTGCTGCTGCACTTTTCTTGTCACGGGCTGAAGAATGAGTCAGGGGAACTCTTCTTCGCCGCGCGCGATACCCGGCCGGACCGGCTCAGATCGACGGCGATCTCGGCTGATTTCGTGCAGCGGTGCTTGCAGGCTAGCCGGTCGCGCTGCGTCGTCTTGCTCCTCGATTGTTGCTATGGTGGTGCGTTCTCCCGGGGAATGACGGTCCGGGCGGCCGGAGACGCGAACGTACTGGACTCATTTTCCGGCAGAGGTTTGGGCGGCGGCCGGGGCCGGGCCGTGATCACGGCTTCCAGCGCGATGGAGTACTCCTTCGAGGGAGAGCAGCTCGCTGACGACTCTAGCCCACGCCCCTCGGTATTCACTCAAGCTCTGGTTGACGGGCTCGCCACCGGTGATGCTGACCGTGACGAAGACGGCTGGGTTTCTCTCAATGAGCTTTATGAATACGTTTTCGATAAGGTTCGTGAAAGGAATCCGAACCAGACGCCGAGTCGTGTAGTTGAAATGCAGGGCGATCTGCATCTGGCGCGCAGCCGATACAGGCGCATTCGTGCGTCGGCGCTCCCGCCGGACCTGGATGCCGCCAGGAAAGACTCAAATATCTATACACGTCGCGGCGCGGTAACGGAACTTCGTTCCCGTTTGCTAAGTGATAACCTCGCCGTCGCCGTTGGTGCGGTGAATGCGCTAGATGAACTGACTAATGATATAGAGTATGTGGCAAGCGAGGCTCGTGCGGCATTGCGTGCGGCGGCGGTGCATCCGGCTGAATCTGAGCTGGACTTCGGGCAGTTGACGCGAGGCGTGCCTTCACGGCAACGGATAGTTCATCTGCTCGGCCCAGCTATTGCCCGGGCTTGCAGGCCTGAAGTCTCTCATGAGTGGATTCACGTTAAAGAGGTGACCGCAGGGTTTGAAGTCTCGGTGGGACCCACCCGGGAGACGCCGTTGGAGGGGCAGCTTGTCTTCAAGGGGTCCACTGGTATGGCCGCCATCGCTATCCGCGCCAATGTCCTGCCTATGTCGGCGCGGCCACCGGACGGCGGCCTGCCCGCTGAAACGAGGACGGGATCAAACTCACGTCCGCGCGATGCCTCCGCGTTCTCGACCACGGCAGCGCCGTCAGATGTCTCTTCGCGCCCACTGTCCCCGTCGCCGCGGCCCGAAGAGGCCGAAGCGGGGTTCTCCGCGTCGTCTCCGAGGCTGACCGGGAGCAGGAGATTTCTAAGTATTTTGTGGGCGCTTTTGCCGGTACTTTCATTGGGCGTGTTGACGCCCTTCCTTGCCCCGATCCCTTCCGCCCACGCTGCTATCCGGCTCCGTAACCGGAGACTGTGGTACATCAGTGCTTCCTACTTTCTTATCTCGCTATCTTTTTGGGTGTTGTGGGTAACGGCCGTTAACTTGAAATGGGTGCCTGCGGACGGAATCTTCTATGCCGTCTTGATGGCGGTCAGCGTTCTCGCCACCGTCCATGCATTCAGGTCCCTTAGATGCGTTTTCGCGCGGTCGCCCAAAAAGATTCAAAGGATAGATGATCCTCAGCAAAATCCCTGACTATCGTCACCGCTGTTCACCCCTGGCCAGGTGATAGACGACGTGCGGCTTCAGCGGGCTGTCATCGGGGACGCGTGGGTGCTCGAAACGGTCGGCCTCGGCCATGCCGATGCGGCGCATCACGGCCTGGGACGGGGTGTTGAGCACGGCGGTCATCGACCACAGTTCCGGGAGGCCCACCTCGGTGAAGGCCACGTCGCGGGCCGCGAGCGCCGCCTCGGTCGCGTAACCGTAGTGCCACGCGTGCCGGGCCAGCCGCCAGCCGATCTCGGTTCCGCCGGCGCCGGGCACGTCATCCGGCATCGGCGCGAGCCCCGTGAAGCCGATGAACTCCCCGGTCTCCTTGACTTCGAGCGCCCACAGGCCGTACCCGTGCGCCTCGAACCGCGCTTCGGTCCGGTCGACCAGCGCGTCGCTCTCGCCCCGCGTCAGTGTGGAAGGGAAGAACAGCAGCGTCTCCGGGTCCCCGTTCAGCTCGGCGAACGGTTCCCGGTCGGCCGCGCGCCAGCGCCGCAGCGTCAGCCGTTCCGTCTCGACGGTGTCGAATCTGCGCATGGGGCTTATTCGATGACCGGTGTAACGGGGGTGCCGAGTTCGACGGTGCGGCTGACCGTGCACAGGCGCTCGTGGGACTGGCGGACCGCCTCTGGCAGGATCGCGCGGGCCTTGTCGCCGCCCTCGCCGTCGGGGAAGGCGAGCCGGAAGGTCACCGTGATGTCGGTCAGGTGGTTCCCGTTGCCGTCGCGGACTTTCTCCGCGCCGACTTCCACCTGGAAGTTGTCCGGCTCCGCGCGCCGGGAGGTCAGGATGTCGACGTCGATCGCGGTGCAGCCGCCGATCGCGGCCAGCAGCAGCTCGACCGGGGAGAACTGCGTGCCCCCGCTGCCGATCGTGATCTGCCCGCCGCGCGCGTTCGTGACGGTATACCTGCTGTTGGCGATGCGGTCGATGGTCACCTGACGGTGCGTGTCCTCAGCCATGGCCTCCACCATGCCAGACGAGGTCTGCGCGGTCACGTGCCGACCCGTCAGGATTCGTCGGCCCGGATCAGGATGAGGCCCACGAGGATGAGCGCGCCGCCCGCGAACTGCATGTCCGTGGGGACCTGGCGTAGCAGCCACCAGCCGAACGCCGCCGCGAACAGGATCTCGGACATGCCGATGAACGAGGCCAGCTTCGGGCCGAGGTAGCGGACGGCGCCGATCCCCGTGACGTAGCCGGTCGCGGTGGCGAGCAGGCCGACGCCCAGCACCGGCAGGATCCAGCTCACGTGCCAGCTGAGGAACACGACATCGCGGGTGCTCGCGGCGAACGGGACGGCGCGCGCTGCTACCAGGATCGCGAGCACGGCGGCGCCGACGCACATGCCCGCCCAGCTCAGGACGACGGGCGACAGCGGCTCATCCCGGCCGGCAGCCCCCGTGTCCCCGGCAGTCACCGCTTCCCCCGCGGGGCTCGCCGGCTGGGCTGGGCTGTCGGACAGGAAGAAGAAGACGGCCATGCTCACCGCGGCCAGCATGCCCCACATGAACCCGATGGCGCTGATCCCGCCGGAGCCGGTGATGCCGACCATCAGCGCCAGGCCCGCGATCGCCGCGATGGCGCCCGCGATCGTCAGCCCGCGCGGGCGCTGGCCCCGGGCCAGCCATAGCCAGGCGATCACCATGATCGCGCCGAGGTACTCCAGCAGGAGGGCGATCCCGACCGGCATGCTCTTGATCGCGTAGAAGTAGCAGAGCGTGCAGCCGTCCACGCCCACCAGACCGTAGGCCAGGATCAGCCGCGCCCGCCGCCTGATGACGTGCCACTGTCCCCTGAGCTGGATGATCGCGAGCGGGGTCAGCGCCAGCGCCGCCACGATGATCCGCGCCAGGACCGCGGCGCCGGGACTCCAGCCGGCACGCAGCAGGCCGTCGCCGAACGTGCCCGATGTCCCGAACGTCGCCGCCGACAGCAGCGCGACCCCGAGCCCGACCCCGCGGTGATCGCGGCCACCGGGACCGGACGCCGGAATGACCGGGATAGCTTCGTCCGGTGATCGCACGGTTTCCCGTGACACAGTGGCCATCCGCCCGCCCCTCCCGCGCCCGCTCCGCGCCGGGCGGCTCGTCACCCATTGCGGTAAGTGGTAAAACTTATGTATGGCTATGACGCTACACGCGTCCGATGACAGAGGTCAAATGCTTTTTAGTCATGACACGGAAGTGTCGCTCGCCTGCGCCGCCGCACTGGTCAACACCGGGCGCGGCGGGCACGAGGAGCTGCCCGACGTGGCGGCCCTCGACCGTTTCGTGGACGAGTGGCAGTGGACCGGCGACCGCACGCACGACCGGGCGGAACTCGACGCCGTGCGCGCGCTCCGGCCGCGCGTGGCGCGGCTGTGGGACATGACCGCCGACGAGGCCGCCGATCTCGTCAACACCCTGCTGCGCGACGCGGACGCGCAGCCGCAGCTCGTCAAGCATGACGGCTGGGATTACCACATCCACGCCACGCGTCCGGACGTGCCGCTCGCCGACCGGATGGCGGTGGACATCGCGATGGCGTTCGCGGATGTGATCCGCTCCGGGCAGCTCGGGCGGTTGCGCGTGTGCGCGGCGGCCGACTGCGACGACGTGCACATCGACCTGTCCAAGAACCACTCGCGCCGGTTCTGCAGCACCACCTGCGCGAACAGGGTGAATGTCGCGGCCTACCGTGAACGCCGGTCGGCGGAGTCGGACGCGATCTGATAAATCTTGTCTGTCTCTGTTGCGTCTCACGCCCTGTGGTGCTCTCATCATGGGAGAGTGACATGGAGAGAACATGGGCATCCGGCGTGGCGGGTCGCGTCTCCTCGCGGTCCTGGCGGTATCTGTCAGCACTGTCCTGGCGGCAGCGGCGGGCGCGGTAGCGGCACCGGCCGTGGCGCAGGCGGCCACGCCCGCGCCCCCGACGCAGGACCCGTTCTACACCTACACCGGGTCGACGCCGCTGTCTCAGGTCGCACCAGGCACGGTGCTGAACAAGCGTGCCGTCAGCCTCACGATCGAGGGCCTGACCGTTCCGGTCTCCACCGAGCAGGTGCTCTACCGCACCAGCGGCGAGCAGGGTCAGCCGACGGTGACGGTGACCACGATCATCAGGCCGCTCCTGTCGCTCGGCACCAAGATCGTCGCCTACCAGATGGCCTACGACGCCCTCGGCGCCGAGTGCGACCCCTCTTACACGCTGCAGGGCGGCAACAACAGCGACTCCACCGGCCAGGAGGAAGCCGCCGCGATCGCCGCCTACGTGCTGGCGGGCTTCACGGTCACGGTGCCTGACTACGAGGGCGAGAACCTCGACTGGGGCGCCGGCCAGGAGTCCGGCTACGACACGCTGGACGCCATCCGGGCCACGGAGAGCTACCTCGGGGTCCCCGCCTCGACGAAGGCCGGCATGGTCGGGTATTCCGGCGGCGCGATCGCCACGGAGTGGGCGAGCGAACTGGCGCCGTCGTACGCGCCGAAACTGAACATCGTGGGCGCGGCGGCCGGCGGCGTGCCAGTCGACTTCGCGCACAACATGACGTACATCAATGGCGACCAGGACTGGGCCGGCGTTATACCGGCGATCCTCGTCTCGCTTGGCCACGCGTTTGGCATCAACATCACGCCGTATCTATCTGCCTATGGCCAGCAGATCGTGAACCAGGTGGCCGGGGAGTGCATCGGGTCGTTCGCCGCGAGTTACCCCGGCCTGACCGTCCAGCAGCTGCTGCTACCGCAGTACTCCAACCCGTTCCAGATACCGGCCCTGGTCACCGTCTTGAACCACCTGATCATGGGCACCGGCGGCACGCCCGGCGAGCCGCTGCTGCTCGGCGTGGGGAACGCCGATGGGACCGGCGACGGGATCATGATCGCCGGGGACGTGGAGGCGCTCGCCCACGAGTACTGCCAGCGCGGTGTCTCCGTCACGTTCCAGGAATACCCGGGACTGGAGCACACCGACGCCGCGGTGCCCTTCGAGCTGTCCGCGCTCACGTTCCTCGAGACGCGGTTCGCGGGGCTCCCGGAACCGGGCAACTGCGCGTCCACCGGCACGGGCAACTCGCTGGCGCCGTTGCCGACGCCGTCCTCCTGACCAGCGGGGCCCGACCCGCTGAGGCGGGGCCGCCGCCCCAGCGGGCTGGCGTCAGGCGCGTTTCCGCGTCAGGACATCCCGCGCACTGAGGACTTCGGGGGAACGGAGAATGAGCCAGGTCATGTATCCCAGCCCATACCCGTATCCGTCGGGCCCGGACGCCGATAGCCCGATGACACCGCAGGAGGCCAGGGAGGCGGGAGAGCGCCCAGGGCGACCCCAGCCAGCGGGCCGACGCGGGCACTCGGCGATCACGTCACGCTTACTGTGCCCGCGCCTTCTTCCAAGCGGCCTCCGCCTCGCCCATCGGCGTGGACGGCGGCGCCTGGAAGAACGGCCAGATTTCCTCGGCGAGCGCGCGCCAGTCGCCCGTGGCGTGCATCTCGGCGAGGACGGAGAACAAGCCGAGGTTGATGCGCTGCACGATCACGTACGACCGCGGGATATTGGCGTACGGGGCGATCGGCGAGCGGAAGTCGAAGAACCTCCGCGCCACGGTGGAGGAGTACTCGCTGGTCATCGTCTGCGTGCCGTGCCTGCGGACCGTGTCGTAGAAGACCGACATCTGGTCGATGACCTGCTCGGTGGAGACAGGCGCGTCCGGCTGCAGGAACCCGGCCGCCACCATCCCGGCCCGGAAACCCTCGGGGTCCTCATCGACGCACAGCGTGCGGACCATCGTCTCCAGCGGCTTGAGCTCGGCGGGCGTGAAGTGCTTGACCAGGCCGTAGTCGAGGAACGTGACCTGCCCCCCAGGCTCGAACAGGTAGTTGCCCGGGTGCGGGTCCCCGTTGAACGCGCGCGCCTCGTACAGGCTGCGGAAGACGTACCGGTAGATGGTCTCGGCGGCGAGGTTCTTCTCGCTCTGCGGCCACGTGAGCATCTCGCTGAACCGGACGCCGGTGGCGAGCTCGCTGGTGATAACGCGTTGCGCGGACAGTTCGGCGATGACCTTGGGGACGCGGATCGTCGGGTGGCCGTCGTAGTAGTCGGCGAAGCTGGCCTGGTTCTCGGCCTCGCGCTGGTAGTCGAGCTCTTCGCGGATGCGCTCGCGAAGTTCCTCGATGAGGGCGCCGACATCCTGGTTCGGGGCGGCGGCCTTGAGGAGGCCGCGGATCAGCGCGACGTTGTTCAGGTCGGCGGAGATCGTCTCCCGGATGCCGGGGTACTGGACCTTCACCGCGACCGCCTGGCCGTCTTCGGTGATGGCGCGGTGCACCTGACCGATGCTCGCGGCGGCGATCGGCTCCGGGTCCCACTCCTTGAACAGCTGCTCGGGGTCCTTGCCCAGCTCTTCCCGGATCACCTGCGCCGCGAGTTGCGGGCTCATCGGCGGAACGCTGTCCTGCAGGCGGCTGAGCGTGCGCCGCACCTGGGGGTTCAGTCCGTCGTCGACGTAGCTGGCCATCTGGCCGAGCTTCATCAGGACGCCCTTCATCGTGCCGAGGGTGTTCGCCACGTCCTCGGCGGTCTGCAGGGCGAGATCGTTGCGCAGTTGCTGGCGCTGCTCGCCGGCGGCACGGAAGAGCCTGGGCGCGTTCTTCGCGTAACGCGTGCCGCCGCGCGCCGCGAGTCGCGCCGCCGCCAGGCCACGCTCGACGCGCAGTCGTCCGACGGACCGCTGCCTTTCTGCTGGCTGTTTTCTCTTCTTTTCGGGCTCGCTCATTCGCGCGGCGCCTGGCTGGCCCGGGCTTCACGGACGCGCAGTTCTACCCGCTGCCGTGCCTCCAGCACGCCGGGCTCGCCCAGGGTCAGGGCGTCGAAGACGCCGAGCACCTGGCGGATCTCTGCCCGGCGTTCCGCGGTCACGTCTCTGCGCTCAAATCCGTATATGTCGGTTGCCCAGTCGGGGAGCGACGCGAGCACGCCTTCCTTGAGGTCGTCCCAAAGGTCCGCGAGCTCCGGGTCCATGCCCGGCGGGTTCAGCAAAAAGGCGGCGGTGTCCCTGGCCGCTTGGGTGAGCAGCAGTTCGGGCTGGACGGCGGCGAGGTAGGCGTCCAATTCGGCGACGGTCGCGGGCGCCAGTCCGTCCGGCACGCCGATGAGCCGCGCGGCGGCGGTCATCTCGGCCACGAAGGCGTCGGCGTCCTGGCCGCTCACGCTCGTGCCGAAGAGCCGCGCCGCCCGCACCGTCGACTCGACCTGCACGGCGTGCACCCACAGCAGCAGGTCCGGGTCATCTGCCCGGTACGGCTTGCCGGTGACGGTGTCCGTCCCGTGCACATGCTCATGGATCTTCCGGACGACGCGGGCGGCTCGCTCGGCCGCGGGCCTGTCGCCATAGGCGACGGTCACCACGTACATCGACGTGGCGGCGAACCGGCCGACCGGGTCGCGGCGCCAGTCGCTGTGCTGGTCGACCCCGGCCATGGCGAGCGGATGCAGCGCCTGCACGATGAGCGAGCGCAGCCCCGCGATGGGGGTGGACAGGTCCGACGTCAGCCGCCAGGTCACGCTGCCCGGCCCGAAGAACCCGTCGTCCGCCGGGCTCTCGGGAATGCTCGCCGCGAACGCCTCCGCCGTGCGCTCGACGAAGCCGGCGACGGTCCCGGTGCCCGGAGTTAGCCTGGTATTCAGTGGTTCCGACACATATCCACGCTACCTCGCGCCCCTCGTGTCTCCTATGCGTGCCCCGGCGCGTGCCCCAACGGGCGCCTGCGGGCAGGGTTCTCCCGGATCAACGGGTCAGCAGGGGGTCAGCGGGGTCTCCGGCGCCAGTGAGGCGCGGGCGGGCGACGCCGGCGCAGGGGAAAGGGAGAGGTCAATCCGGCCGGGATTACGCAACAGCGACTCCAGCGAGGGGAGCGCCGTGCCCGAAAGCGCCGCTTGCCGGTGGACGTACCGGCCGCGCGAGAGCACCAGGCCGTCCGCGGCGCGGACATCACGGGCGACCGCATAGCAGGCCGAGCCGGGAATGTCGGTGGCGTCCGTCCAGAACACCGTGTCCGGTGCCGTGGCGATGATGCCCTCCATGTCGCGGACGGTGCCGGACCGCACGTACTCCCAGAACCAGCGGCCGAGCAGCTTCTCGAACGTGAACGGCGGCCACTGGTCACGCGACCCGTCCGCCCACGGCATGACGGCCCAGCTCGGCACCGGCGACCCCGGCGTGTATCTCGTGTAGGCCGAGATCAGCGCCGTGACGGAAGCACCCGAGACCCATCCGAACAGCGACCCGTGGCGCGGGATGGGGACACCGTCACTGAGGACGTGAGGGCAAGGTTGTCCGAGATCGCCGCTGTCGGGCCGGATCAGCGTCATTCCCTGAGCCCGCCACGGGAACAAGGAGAACGGGCTGCCCGCGCCGTCGTCCTGGCACAGGATGAAGAACTCTTCCCGCTCGCCAGGCGCCATCAGCACCATGGACTTCTCCGCGCGTCCTCCCGGCAGCGTCGTCGTCCTGACCGCCAGCGGATACCCGGCGAACAGGTCCCGGCACCGAAGATAAGCGTCGTTGCCATTCACCTCGGTGCTCCTCTTCTCTAGGAACCGGAGCCTGCCCAGCGGATCTTGAAGCTGGTGAGCGTGTAGCCGAGCGCGTTGAGGGTCGGCTGGAGGAAGTTGTTCTTGATCATCGTGGTGGCCTCGGACTCGGCCGCGCTGATCAGCGGCTGGGTAACGCTGGACACGTGGTTGACGCGGTAGAACGCCTCGGACTGCGCGTCTGAGTACAGCACCGATTGGGCGAACTGCGGCTTGATCACCACGCCGCAGCCCAGGCCCGGGTAGGTCCAGCTGTGGCTCGTCGAGACGGGCGTGGACAGCGTGTTGTCGATGGTCACGTCGTGCACCGACTGCGGCAGCTGGGGATCGGGGAGGGTCATGACGACGCTGACCGCACCGCCCTTGCCGCTGGCCGGAGCCCGGAGCACCCGCAGGACGTAGTGCCCGGTGGACGGCTTCCACCAGGAGGGGCCGGGGTTGAGGTCGACGGTGGCGGACGCGTGCCCGACCGCGTAGAAGTTCGCCGAATACCAGCACGGCCACGGGCCGATGTTCTTGCTGACCTTGTGGTTGAACAGGAAGTTGAAGTTCTCGGTGCCGAGGGCGGGCTTGGAGATGCCCTCGATCTTCTGCAGCACCCACGGCCCGACGACCGTGCTCGTCGTGGTGCCACCCGACGCGGCGCTCTGCCACGGCCAGCCGAACTTGACACTCGGCAGGTGGACGTTGAGGCCGACGGAGTGCAGTGCCGCCGACAGGACCGCGATCACCAGCCAGGCGAACGCCCGGCGGAATATCAGGCCGATGATGACAACGATGATTCCCTTCACCCACCACGGGGTCCGCACCAGTCGCCGGACCATACGGGGGAATAGCCGCGGCCGCCGGGGAAGTGGCGGTCGCGGCTGAGCTGGCTGCGGCTGCGTGGTGCCGGGCCATGGCTGGTCCGGCTGGTCGTACAGGGGTTCTTCGTCCCGGAGTTCGTCCGGCCGGGGCGCATCGGGGGGCGTCCGGCGGATGACTATTCGGGCCACGGTGGTTACCTGCTCTCTCGTCAGACAGTCGCCGGGTATTTGAGGCTGAGCACGACCGGGACCGCGCCGAACGGCATCTTGAACTTCCCGCCGGGCTTGTCCGGCGCGTCCCGCTCGCCGATCTGCGGCCAGTGCATCTTCGCGTGGTAGTCGGTCAGGCCCGCGACGGAATACGGGAACTCCATCGCGGACACCCCGTGCTTCTTCAGGAGCCCGCCCCAGCGGAACGCGGCGAACACCTCGGCCAGCGAACGCACCGACATCGGCTCGGGAACGCTGAGGTCGATGCCGTAGACCGCGCCCGCCAGCGCGACCATGTCCGTGGCGGCCTGGGCGAGCGCCTCGGACTTGGTCAGGTAGACCGAGCCGTCCGCGTTGACCGCGCCGAGCTTCTCCCCGTGCACGGGTGAATACCGGGGATGTGCCTGGCACTGCATCCAGTCGCAGGCCGCCAGCAGCTTCCAGCTGATGCCGACGCGGCTGGCCACCTCCCGGTACATCGGCTCCGCGTGCGTCAGCGGCGTCTTCGCCGACGTGAAGAACGCCGTGGTCACCGTGGCCGGAAGGTGCGTTTGGTACCGGCTCACCTTATAGGACGACAGCGTTGGCGAACCTATGCCCGGGATCTGCGCGGTGCCGCTGGCCGGTGTGGCCGCGCGGGACGGAGCCGTGCCGCGCGGGGGTGCGGTGGTACGTGTGCCGGTGGTGCGCGCGGGACCGGTGCGGCGCACCGGGGTCGTGCCGGACGCGGGATTGGCGGTACGGGTCGGCGTGGTGGCGGGGTTCGGCGTGGTAGCGCGGTTCGGTGCGGACGCGGCGCTGCTGGCCGCGGTGGACGACGGAGTCGACGACGGAGTGGACGACGGGGTGGTGGGCACCGCCGCCGGGCTCGCGGTCGCCGTGGGCGCTGCTGACGGTGCGGTCGCGGGCGCCGCCGAGGGGGCAGCAGTCGGCGTGGATCCGCCGGTCCCCGTGGATGTCGCCGAGGATCCATCAGTGGGTGCCGCCGTCGGCGTCTGAGCCGGGGTGCCCGAGTCGCCGGGCGATGACGTCGCACGACCAGGCGTCGAAGCGGCCGAACCGGTGGGCGACGGCGCGGCGGAAGGCGCGGGCGCCGCCGTGTGCGTCGGGGCGGCGGTGTGCGCCGGCGTCGCGTGGGCAGCGGGCGCGGACCGCGTGCTGGCCGCTGGGGTGTCGTACCGGTACAGGTCGTACAGCCGCATAATCGCGATCAGGTTCTCGCCGTAGTCCGGGTTGGTCGCGTAGATCCCCGTGAGGTCATTCGCGAACGCGTCCGGACTCGACCGGTCGGCCATCGCCTGCGTGTAATACCCGCTGGTGGCGAGCAGCTCCGCATGATCGGAGATGCTCTGCGAGATGTTGTTGTACGCCCGGAACTGCGCGTCGATCGTCTCCCACTGCCCGCCGATGTACTCCTGCGTCGGGTACGTGACGGAGCCGGCCGGACCCGATCCCTTGATGCCGAACAGGTTGTGGGCCTGCGCCGACAGCTCGCTGGAGCCCCAGGCCGACTCGTCGATCGCCTGGGCGACCGTCACCGCCGCCGGAACGCCCCACCGCTGCTGCGCGGCCATCGCGCCGGGCGCGACCGAGTTGAGGAATGACTGCTGCGCCGCGGTCGTAGGGGCCGAGGTCGACGGGGCGGCTGGCTTGGCGCTCTGCTGGTACTTGCCCTGCGATCCGCTGCTACCCGTCGCGGCCTTGGCCGGAGTGCTGCTCGCGGGCGGCGGGTTGTCGGCGAGCGGCACCGCTCCCGGGATGTTCGCGGGCTTGGCCGCCTTCGGGGCATTAGCAGTCTGGGTGGGCGCCTGCGGGGCCTGTGGTGCCGCACCAGGAATCTTGGCCGCGGTCGCCGTGTGCGCGACGGGGGTCGTGTGCGAAGTCGTCCCGGCGGAAGCGCCGCCCAATGCGGGCTGCGCACCGGCCGTGCCGGCGGCGGGGGCGTCAACCGCTGGAATGTTGGCGTCGCCGGCCGCGCTGGTGGTTCCGCTCGCCGGGGTCGTCAGTCCGGGGGCCGCCAGACCGGGGATCACCGCCGCGCCGGCCTTCGGGCTCGCCGCCTTCGTTGCCCGCTGTGCGCCTGGCTTGGCCGGACCCGGTCTGGCCGAGCTTGACTTCGTTGAACTCGACGTGTGCGGGCTCGACTGCTGCGCCGAGGAGTTCGCCGCGGACTTCGGCGCGGCCGGACTGGCCGCGGCCGTCTTCCCCGCCGTCGCGTTCCCGCTGGTCGAGCTGCCGGACGCGGCCGAACCGCCCGACGCGGCCGAACCCGATGCCAGGTTCCCGTTGTCGACGAAGCCCGCGACACCCTGCTGCGCTAGCGAACCGCTGTAGGTATGCGCGTTCACCGAGTAATTCGGAACCGAGTCCCCGCCGATCGTGTCCAGCACCCCGTTGGAGTAGCTGGTCACGACTTCCACGTGCTCGTCGAACAGCACCCAGTCACCGGGCTGGGGCTGGTAGCCGTCACCGAGCGGATGCCAGCGCCCGTGTGCCGTCGCGTCCTGGACGATGGAGACGATTCCGGGCGACGACGGGTTCTCGTCCACCCTGGCATCGACCCAGGGCTCGACCGGCCACGGGTATGAGCTCCCGCCCGTCACCCAGCTCTGCTGGCCAACCGCCTGGGCGCCCAGCTCCAGCGTGAGGCTGGCGAAGGCGGCGCAGGACTCGCCGTGGTCGGCGCCATCCAGGCTGTCCTGGCTCCAGATCAGCGCCTCCATCTGCGCTGGTGTGCGGGTCTTGGCGAGCTGCAGATAGTACTTGGCCACGTTAACGACCGCCGACCGCAGCGCGGTATCACCCGATTCCGCGTCCGCGGCGGGCTGGGCGGACTTCTCCAGCGCCATCAGGTGGACCGGCACGCCGGTCGGCGATGTCATCGTGGCCGCTGCTCCAGGAGCGAAGGTGAACCCGGTTATCACGCCGCCCGTGCTCACGGCCACAAGCGCCGTTGCCTGCTGCCACCATGGCTTCGTAGCGGAACGCACGGAACCACTTCCCCCCTTTCGCGTTTACAGTCCCGAACCGGGCAAAGTTTCCAGGATTTGCCGGACCTGCGGGTTGCTAGGGTTGTCGGCGTTGACGAACAGCACCCCGGCGTCGGTCGCCAGCTGTGCGGGCGCGCCGACCATCCACTGGCGGAAGACGTCGCTCACTAGTGCTTCCTGGCCGCTGACGCTGGTCACGCCGTGCGCGCACACCGCTGGATAACCCGAGCGCTTGACCAGCGCCGATGAGCCCGTGTAACGATGGCAGTTCGCGGCGCTGCTCTCCAGTCCGCCCTGGACTGAGGGGGTTCCGCTCGCGTTCGTCAGCGTCGCGCCGCTGATGATGTTGTTGATCGCCCGCGCGGCCACCTCGAGGCTGTCGGTCGCGCTGGACGCGTCGTACGGCGCGTGCAGGTTGAGCGACCAGGCCACATCCCCGCCCTGTGCGGGAGTGATCGGCTCGATCCCCTTCCGCCCGGTCGTCTGGTCCACGTAGCCGGGATTGCCGCCGCTGGTGAGCAGGGCGAACACCCACAGAACCTGCTGCGTGCCCTTCGCGCAGGCGAAGTTCACCTGGCTCGGTTCGGCCGCCACGTTCGGGTTCTCGCAGGCCGCCGTGATCTCGGTCTGCATCGCGGCGACGCTGGCGGGCCAGGTCGCGCTCCCGCCGGACGTGACCGCCGAGAGGATGCCGGCGAGGGCGGCGACCGCCCCCGCGATCAGGGTCGCGGCCTTCCAGTGCGCGCGCAAGAAGCCGAAGCGGCTAGGCCGGACGTTGCGGCGGCCGCGGCTGATCAGGACCTCGGTGCGCCCGTCCGCTGACTCGTCGTCGGACTCGTCGTACCCGGCGTCCGGCGGGTATTCGAACGCGACCGGGTACTGTTCCGTTTCCTGATACCCAGGCGCTTCCTGATACCCGGGCGTCTCCTGATACCCGGGCGGCGCGGTGTGCGCGATGGCGTCGGCCGGGTAGTCGGGCACGTCGGCGGTCTCGTGCGTGCCGTGCTCAGCGGTGGCGGAGCCGAGCATGCGCTCGATCTCTGCGGCCCTGGTTTCTAGCATGCTCAGCCGCTCGTTGTCCGAGTAGTGCATATATTCGAAATCGCTCTTCATTTTCACCCCTTACGGGTGTCGGGGTCGTGTGTCGCTACGCGCCGTGCGGCGGGGGTCGTCCGCTCCGGGGACATGGGGGTGCGGACGTGATGTAAGGCTAGGGGTGGGGAGGAGTCCCGGCCCCGCGCCTGCCAGGCAGACGCGTGGACACCCTCCCGATCTCCGTCCCATGTATCGCACCCATGTTCCATATTAGAACATGCGTGCGACCTCGTTGGCTAGCGTTTCCGCTCTAGAACACGGATTCGTTATGAACCTCAGTGGCCCTTGCGACGAATGCCCTATGACGACTGGATTCTAGCGCTCAACTGTTCGAAATGCTGTGCCGGTCCCGGCCGGGACGCGTTTGGGAGCAGGGTCAGAGGAGGCCGATCGCGACCGTCACCGGGATATCACCGGGCTTGACGTCGAGGGTGGTGTCGAGGCTCGCGAGCCCGACGACCTTGACTTGCACCGTGACGCTGTGGCCCGCGGCGAGCGTGCCGGCGGACTGAGACACCGAGAGATAGCCGAGCAGAGTGGAGGGCACGGAGATGGACCAGTTGACCGGCCCGCCGTTGGCGGTCAGCGTCAGGCTGCTGGTGCCGCCGAGGTCGAGCGGTATCGACTTCGTCGACAGGCTGAGCGTGCCGGGAGCGGGCGCCGTAGACGAGGGCGGTGCGCTCGACGGCGGTGCGCTCGACGGCGGGGCGCCGGATGAGGAGGAAGCGCCGGGGTTGCCGGGCGCGGAGGATGCGCCGCTAGCGGCGGAAGGCATGCCAGCCGCGCCGGACGTGGGCTGCGGCCGGCCGCCGCCCAGCACGCCGACGCTGGGCAGCCCGGATCCCGCGCTCCCGGACGTCCCCGCGCTGGATCCGCCGCCCGCGCGGCCGTTGCCAGCCGACGGCAGGCCGGCCCCGCCCGTGATGTTGGAGCCGGGCGTCGCGTCGCCTCCCGTGCTCGTGCTGGTCCCCGGGATACCGGGCAGCCCGCCGGCCGCGCGGCCCGCCAGCTTGGCTGGCGGTTGCCCGCCGGACAGGGCGAACGCGATGGCGGTCGCGATCACCGCCGCCGCGGCGACCCCGCCGGCCGCGGCGGTCAGCTGGCTGCGCGACACCCGCCCGGTGCCAGCATCCGCGGTTCCGGCTCCCGCGACACCGCCGTGGGCGCTGGCCCCCGATGCGGTACCCGCTGCCCCCGCACCAACGGCGGCCGCGGCCGCCGGGGCGGCGATGTGCCCGGTGGCGGCCGTCAGCACCTGGCCCTTGAGCGCGACGGGCATGTGCGCGGCCTGCCTGGCCGCGTCCGCCGCGGCGGCGCCGGCGATCGCCGCTCCCGCCGACAGGCCGAGCAGAGCCGGGACGAGCTCAAAGCGCCGGCGCTGCGAGCAGGTGGCGCAGCGGTCGATGTGCCGGGACAGCCGCTTGCGCAGCAGGACGTTCAGCTTTCCGTCCCAGCCTTCGAGGAGCGCCGCCAGCTGCGTGCAGTCCTTTTCCCCGCTCCGGGCCACGAGCAGCACGCCGAGGCACACCTCAAGCTGGTCGCGCGCCCGCGCGAACAGGGCGTTCCCGTAGCTGCGGGAAACCCCGAGCACTGAGGCCGCCTCGCTCGCGTCCATGCCCTGCCATAGCCGCAGCACCAGGACTTCGCGGTCTCGCGTGGTCAGCCCGGCGGACGCGTCGCGCACCAGGGCCCGCAGATCCGCGAGCTCGGCGCGCGTGCCCACCTCGGTGTCGGATCCGGCGACGCCCGGCGCGGCGGGGTAGATGGCCGCGGCCACCTTCTCGGCCTTGAGCTTGCGCAGGCAGGAATTGCGCGCCACCGTGTACAGCCAGGGGCGGAGGTGGTCCGGGTCGCGCAGGTCCTTGACCCGGGACGCGGCGATGACAAAGGTGTCCTGCACAGCGTCGGCGGCATCGGCCGGCTCGCGCAGCAGGGAACGGCAATAAGCCAGTAGTTGAGGCGCATAGGAATCGTAAGCGGCGGCCAGCCCCGCCGGATCGCCCGCCACGATTGATGCGACTACCTCGCGGTCTCGCACGGTCCTACCGTAACGGTAAGGCCATATATCGGGAAAGTAGCACGGGCAACTCCTTCTGTATCACTCCCGCATCTCTACCCATTCACCGCCCTTCGTCCCTTGGAGTCCCGGGCGAACTTGGTTAGATTCGTCGGGTACCCGCCCGCCGTGCGCGAGGGGCGCGGGCTTGGGCGAAGAGATCCGCGAGTCGATCCGGGCGTTCTTCGCCGAGCCGGAGCGGGTGCGGGCCGAGTACCTCGCGGCCCGCACGCGGGACGAACTCCGCGCGGACGACCAGGGCGCTGTTGACGATGAGGGGTCCTGGATCACAGTGCCACTTGCCTTCCCTGGCATTTCGATCTCGCCGACATCCGTGCTCCTGTGAGCCTGTGGCACGGGCTGCGTGATTTCCTGCCGGTCACCCGCGCCCGCTGGCTGGCCGCCCGCGTACCGCACATCACGACGCACTTTCCGGCAGACGAGGATCACACCAACGTCGTGGAGAACAACCGGGCCGGCCTGCGCCTGGCTGAAAGAGCAGCTCTGACGGCCGGGATGGGAGCATGACTGGGACCCCAGGACCCCCGACTGCTCTGCGGGCCGGGAAAATCCGTGTCTCGTGGCGGCTGGTCATGCGACGATAAGCCGGTGAGCTACGGATGGCTGGCCGGCTACCGGCCGCAGGGGGAGACCGAGGACGCCGACGTCGCGCGGATGCGCGAACTGGCCTGGACGGAAACCGATCCGTGGCTGCGGTCGCTGCCGCTGCACTTCACCGCGTCCGCGCTGATCGTGCACCCGCAGAGCGGCCGGGTGCTGCTGCGCTGGCACCAGCGCCAGCAGCGCTGGCTGCAAGTCGGCGGGCACGGTGATCCGGGGGAGAGCGATCCGCTGGCGATCGCCCTGCGCGAGGCGGCCGAGGAATCGGGGCTGCCCGACCTCTGCCCCTGGCCGGACGCCGCGCTGCGGCACATGGTGGTGTGCCAGGTGGCGCCGGGCAAGGGCGAGCCCGCCCACGAGCACGCCGACCTGCGTTATTTCCTGGCCACGAACGAGCCGGAGGCCGTCGTGCCGGAGAACGCGGACGCGCCGCTGCGGTGGCTCTCCCTTGGCGAGGCCCGCGAACTAGTCGGCGACAACAACCTCCAGGCCACGCTCGACCGGGTGGAGTCCCTGCTCGGCGAGCGGCGACCGGCCGCTCGTTTATCGCTAACGTGAGCGATATCACCATTTATGGGTGAAATGCCCGGTTGTGGTGAGTGGCTCGTTCCCTCATGCGCAGACTCACCGCCCTGACCTCTTACCCGGGCAACCGGACGGCGAGCGGCCGACTGGGCCAGATAGTGGATACGGCCGCCGCCGTCGACGCACTGCTCCGCGCCCTGGTCCCGCCGCGATACCTGGGGGAACGGATGACCGTCATGGCGACTCCGCCCTGACCCGGCCGGGGCCGGAAACCAGCGATCAAAGCGGAGACCCGGCGGCGACGCCCGCGATTGAGGTGACGAACCCGCGGATGAGCTACAGCGGCAGGAACGTGCTGGATGGGATTGACTGTGAAGTCCTTCGTGGCGAGGTCCTTCGCGCTCGGCAAGACGATCGTGCCGGCCACGCATTACCTGGACGAAGCGGAATGGCTCGCCGATCGCGTCGCGATAGTGCGATCGGGCCGTATCCAGGTGGCTAGCCCCGTGTGCCATGTGGCCCGGCGCCCTCACCACTATGTCCTTTACTTATCCGAAACGTCCACGGGTCCCGTGTCCGGCGCCCGCCTGCCTTGCCCTGGAGGTGAACGGGCCGCCGCGGACTCCGGCTTCGCCGTCAGGCGGTCCCGGTGACAGTGACGCCGACGCTGACCTGCGGCCCGGCCTCGGCCTGCGGACGTGCGGGGACGGGCACCGCCCGGGTACATGACTCCAGTCGGTCACACTATCAGATCGTTAGGTAATCGCTAGCATCTGGCTAGCGCCAGGCCCGCATGCGCGGCCAGGCCTGCAACCCTTTGCTGCCACGCTCGGTAGTCGCTACACGAATACCGACGTCACGCTAAGAGAGCAGAAGTTTCTTCGGTGTTTCGGGGCATATACCGGAAGATGGGAGGGCTAGCGCACTGAGTACATCAGGCTTTATGGTAGTTTTCACCCCAACGTAGGCAAGGGTGCCGTGCTAGGCGTATTCGGACCGCGACGGAAGCGGTCCGTGATCACTTAGCCGATGCATTGATAGCGAATCGTGACTCTCCGGCATTAACTCCTTCACAGAGTTAACTTACGCTCCACCCGAGGCGTTCGGCGGGGAACGGTAATCCCGGTGCCTTCGCCGGGGCGCACAACACAGCAGCCAAGGAGCGAATTTGATGTTTCGGAACATGCGGAGACCGCGCCTAGCGCGCGCGGCCGCGGGTGGCGTGGCAGCGCTAGCGCTGATCGCCGGCATCGCGGCCTGCAGCAGCGCCGGGGCGCCTCCGGGATCGTCTTCGTCGTCGGCGGCCAAGTCGTCCGGGGGTACCGTGACGGAGGCCTTGCTGCCGGACGTATCTCTGAACTACATCTTCCCGTTCGTGCCGCTCGCGGACGCGAGCGAGTACAACACCCTGGGCTTCCAGGAAATGATGTACCGGCCGCTGTACTACTTCGGCAACAACGGGAACTCGCTGAACGTCAACTACCCGCTGTCCGTGGCGAACGCGCCGGTGTACAGCGACGGCGGCAAGACGATCACGATCAACATGAAGGGCTGGAAGTGGAACGACGGCGAGTCCGTCGACGCCCAGGACGTGGTCTTCTTCCTGAACCTGCTCGAGGCGGAGAAGTCTCAGTACTACGGTTACGCGCCTGGCCTGATGCCGGACAACATCTCGTCCTACAAGGCCACCAACGCCGACACGCTGGTGATCGACCTCAAGACCGCGGAATCTAGCATCTGGTACACCTACAACCAGCTCGCGGAGATCACCCCGTTCCCGGAGGCCTGGGACGTCACGTCCCTGACTGCCAAGGCGGGCAGCGGCGGTTGTGCCGCCGACTCCGCCGCTGACGGCTGGGCGAAGTGCAAGGCGGTCTTCGGCTTCCTGAACAAGCAGGCGCAGGACGCGTCGACCTTCGCCACGAGCCCGATCTGGGGCACGGTGGACGGCCCGTTCAAGCTGACCGCCTACAACCCCACCGGCAACATCTCCTTCGTGCCGAACAAGGACTACTCCGGCAGCCCGAAGCCCACGATCTCCGAGTTCACGTGGAAGTACTACACCTCCGACTCGACCGAGTACACCGCGCTGAAGACAGGTCAGATCGACATCGGGTACATCCCGTCGCAGGACCTGCCGACGAAGCCGCTTAGCCAGGTGCTTCCGTCGACCAACCCGCTGGGCAGCAGCTATACCCTGCAGCCCGCGTACAACGACGGTATCTTCTACTTCCAGCCGAACACCAACAACCCGACGCTCGGGCCGGTGTTCAAGCAGCAGTACGTCCGGGAGGCGATGCAGGAGGTCATGGACCAGGACGGCATCACCACGGCGGTCAACCGCGGGTACGGGTACCCGACCCCCGGACCGGTGCCGCCGCAGCCGGTGAGCCAGTGGGTTCCGGCGATCGAGAAGGAGAACAACGGGCAGGGCCCGTACCCCTTCAGCATCGCCAACGCCAAGGCACTGCTCACTAGCCACGGCTGGACCGAGCAGGGCGGCGTGATGACCTGCACCACTCCGGCCAAGTGCGGCACCGGGATCGCCTCGGGCACCAAGCTCGCCTTCCAGGTGCAGTACCCGACCGGTGAGGCCAACGTGCAGCAGGAGATGTCGGTCTACAAGTCGGACGCGGCGCAGGCGGGCATGGACGTGACCATCATCGGGCAGTCCTTTGACTCGATCCTGGGTCAGGACACGCAGTGCTCGGGCGCCAAGTGCACCTGGCAGGTCGACGGTTCGGGCGGCTGGGTCTTCAACGGCCCGGGCTTCGAGCCGACCGGTGAGCCGCTGTTCCAGACCGGCGCCGGTTCGAACGCGGGTGGCTACTCGAACTCGCACGAGGACTCGCTGATCGCCGGGACGCACTCCAGCAGCCAGCTGTCGGTGTTCGACCAGTACGCCACTTACACCGCGCAGCAGGTGCCGTTCATCTGGACGCCGAACACCTACGTCGTCCAGGCCGTGAACAGCAGCCTCAAGGGCGTCGCCTTCAGCCCGTTCTTCGACACCCTGCCCGAGTACTTCTACTTCACGAAGTAAGCAGCGGGTGAGCCAGGCCGCGGGCCCCGTCCTACCGGGCGGGACCCGCGGCCCAGCCGCGCAGAAAGGACAAGAACACCATGGTCGGTTTCCTGATCCGAAGGATCGGCCAGTCGATAATCGTCCTGTTTTTTGTGACGGTTTTCACGCTGTTCCTGGTGCACCTCTTTCCAGGCGGGCCGATCCGGGCGCTGCTCGGGCCCAAGGCGACTCCGCAACAGATCGCCTATTACAACAACCTGTACGGCTTCAACCAGCCGTTCTACGTGCAGTACCTGAAGTGGGTCGGCCAGCTGTTCCAGGGCAACTTCGGTTACTCGCCCAAGCTCAACCTGACCGTCGCCTCCGAGATCGGGCAGTACCTGCCCAAGACGATCGTCTTGGTGGCGCTCGGCCTGATCGTGTCGCTGCTGTTCGGCATCCCGCTCGGCATCTACCAGGCGGTCAGGCGGAACTCGTTCGGCGACTACCTCCTGACCGGCATCTCGTTCCTCGGCTACTCGACCCCCACCTTCTTCGTCGGGCTGATCCTCGTCGACTGGTTCGCCATCGACACGCACGTCTTCCCGGCGTTCGCGCCGCAGGGGACATCGGTCGGGTCGATCCTGGCGGACCCGCGAGCGCTCGTGCTGCCCGTGATCTCCTACGCGTTCGTGCTCTACGCCCTGTGGAGCCGGTACATGCGGTCATCGACGATGGACAACATGGTGCAGGACTTCGTGCGCACCGCCCGCGCCAAGGGCGCGAGCGAAAGACGGGTCGTCTGGGTGCACGTGTTCCGCAACTCGCTGATCAGCATCGTCACGCTGCTCGGCCTCTCGCTGCCCACCCTGGTCGCGGGCGCGATCTTCATCGAGGTCGTCTTCAACTACCCGGGCATGGGGCTGGCGTTCTACACGGCGGCGCTTAATGTTGACTATGAGACGTTGCTCGGTTTCACGGTCCTCGCCACGGTGGCGACGATTCTCGGGAACCTGGTAGCCGACGTCGGCTACGCGATGCTCGACCCGAGGGTGAGGTACTGATGGCTGACACCGTCACCGCGTCAAGCGCGAGCGATCTCGGCGTCGAGCCGAACGAGAAGCCGCGCGGCCTGCTGCGCCGGGCATGGGAAGTATTCGCGGAGAACAAGCTGGCGCTGGTCAGCCTGGGCTTCATCATCTTCATCATCCTGTTCTGCTTCATCGGACCGCTGATCTACAAGACGAACCAGATCAACACCGACCTGTCGACGTACCTGTGCAAGCCGTCGGGCGCGCACCTGCTCGGCTGCGACGACCTCGGCTACGACGAACTGGGCCGGCTGATGGCCGGCGGGCAGACCTCGATCGAGGTCGGGCTCGCGGCCGCCATCGTGTCGGTGCTGTTCGGCACGCTGTACGGCGCGATCTCCGGGTTCGTCGGCGGCTGGGTCGACTCGCTGATGATGCGCATCGTGGACGCGGGCCTGTCGATCCCGTACATCATGCTGGTCATCATCCTGTCGGTGATCTTCCACCCCAGCCCCGCCATCATGATCTTCGTGATCGCCGCCTTCTACTGGCTCGGGGTCGCGCGGCTGATCCGCGGTGAGACGCTCACCTTGCGCACCAGGGAGTACGTGCAGGCGGTCAAGGTCATCGGCGGCGTGCCGATGCGCTCGGTCATCCGCCACGTGATCCCGAACGCGATCGGCACGATCATCGTGCAGGGCACGTTCGCGGTCGCGGACTCGATCCTGATCCTGTCCGGCCTCGGGTTCCTGGGCCTCGGCATCCAGGCGCCGTCGACGGACTGGGGATCGATGCTGTCCAACGGCCTGCAGTACATTCAGGGCGGCAACTACTGGTGGCTGATCTATCCGCCGGGTATCGCGATTATCCTGACCTGCATCGCGTTCAACTTTATCGGCGACGCGCTCCGTGACGCGTTCGAGTCCCGGCTGCAGAAGCGGTAGGAAGGCAAGCCACGTGACGGCCCTACTGGAAATCGAAGACCTTCGCACGCACATCCAGCTCAAGCAAGGTGTGGTGCACGCCGTGGACGGCGTGACCCTGCACGTCGACGAGGGAGAGACACTCGGCATCGTCGGCGAGTCGGGCTGCGGCAAGACGATGACGGCCCTGTCGATCATGAACCTCCTGCCCAACGGAGGGCACATCGTCGGCGGGTCCATCAGCCTGGCCGGCCGGACGATCAGCAACCTCGATACGACGTCGATGCGGAAGATCCGCGGCGACGAGATCGGCATGATCTTCCAGGACCCGCTGACCTCGCTGAACCCGACGATGACGGTCGGGAAGCAGATCGCCGAGGCGGTGCTGCTGCACAAGAACGTCAGCAAGAAGGAAGCCTGGGACCGCGCGGTGGAGGTGCTCGACCTGGTCGGGCTTCCGCGCTCGCGGGAACGGGTCACCGAGTATCCGCACCAGTTCTCCGGCGGTATGCGCCAGCGCGTGATGATCGCGATGGCGCTGTCCTGCGAGCCGAAGCTGCTGATCGCGGACGAGCCGACCACCGCCCTCGACGTCACCATCCAGAAGCAGATCCTGGAGCTGATCGACGACCTGCGCGAGCGGCTGCGCATGTCGGTAATCCTCGTGACCCACGACCTCGGCGTGATCGCCGGCCGCGCGGACCGCGTGGCCGTGATGTACGCGGGCCGGGTCGTGGAGACGACGACCACGCAGACCCTGTTCGACAACCCGCGGCACCCGTACACCGAGGCGCTGTTCCAGGCGCTGCCGGAGAACTCGGCGGAGACCAGGGAGCGGCTGTACTCGATCCCGGGCGCGCCGCCGGACCTGGTGAACCCGCCGAAGGGCTGCCGTTTCGCGGCACGTTGCCGGTACGCGACCGACAAGTGCCGCAGCGACGAGCCGCCGCTGGGCGGCGAGCAGATCGAGCACGCCTACCGTTGCTTCTTCCCGGTCGGTGTGACCGAGCGGCGCGGCCGGGTGACGACCAACGAGCGCGCGGAGCTGCCGGAGATTGAGATGCCGGTACCGGGCGAGGTCGTCTTGTCGGCGGAGAGCCTGGTCAAGGAATTCCCCGTGACCAAGGGCGTCCTCCAGCGGAAGGTCGGCGCGGTCAGCGCGGTCGCGGGGGTGTCCTTCGACATCCGCCGCGGCGAGACGCTCGGCATCGTCGGCGAGTCCGGCTGTGGCAAGACCACGGTCGGCCGGATGCTGGTCGGCCTGGAGAAGCCGACGAGCGGCGTGATCCGCTTCGACGGCAAGGACCTGGCGAAGAGCAGCGGGCGGACCTACCGCCACGAGCGCCGCGAGATCCAGTACATGTTCCAGGACTCCTATGCCTCGCTCGACCCGCGCATGCGGGCCGGCGCCATCCTGCGCGAGCCGCTGATCGTGCAGCGCATGGGAGCGCGCGGCGAGCAGGTCAAGAAGGTCAGGGAGATGCTCGGCAAGGTCGGCCTGCCGGCCTCCGCGATGGAGCGGTACCCGCATGAGTTCTCCGGTGGCCAGCGGCAGCGGCTCGGGTTCGCCCGGGCACTGATGCTGGACCCGCAGGTCATCGTGGCGGATGAGCCCGTGTCGGCGCTGGACGTGTCCATCCAGGCACAGGTGCTGAACATGATGCGGGACCTGCAGCGCGATCTGGGCCTGACGTACATGTTCATCTCGCACGACCTGTCTGTGGTCCGGTACCTGTCCAACCACATCGGCGTGATGTACCTGGGCAAGCTGGTCGAGGTCGGCTCGGCCGACGAGGTCTACCTGCGTCCGGCGCACCCGTACACGCGGGGTCTGATCGACTCCGCGCCGACGGCGGACCCGGAGATCGAGCGGGCCAAGATCCGCGAGGGAATCACCGGCGAGCTGCCAAGCGCCCTGCACCCGCCGACGGGCTGCCGGTTCCGCACCCGCTGCCCGCTGGCACAGGAGATCTGCGCCACGGTTGAGCCCCCGCTGGCGCCGAAGGGCACGGCGAGCCACTTCGCCGCGTGCCACTTCCCGCTCCAGCCGGCGCTCGACCTGCCGGAGGCGGCCCCCGCCACCGGCGCGACGGCCGACTAACCACGGCGGTAACGAAGCCGAGCGCGCATCCGGCCCACGACAGTGTGGCCGGGTGCGCGCTCGGCTGTTACAACGGTGATATGACCGACGCCGCCCTGCTCGCCGACCGGCTCGCTATCCGAAACGTCGTGGAGTCCTGGGTCCTGGCCCGCGACTCGGCCGACTGGGACTGGTTCCGCGAACAGTGGCACGACGATGGCTACATGATGGCGACCTGGTTCCAGGGCCCGAAGGAGGACTTCATCCGGGTCAGCCAGGAGGGCTTCGCCAACGGGGTCAGCATCCTGCACTACACGGGCGCGAGCCAGTCACGGGTGCGGGGCGACCGCGCGATCTCCCAGACCCGGATGACGATCATGCAGCGCGGCTGGGTGCACGGCACGGAGGTGGACGTGACCTGTGTCGGGCGGTTCTACGACTTCTTCGCCAAGCGCGAGGGCAAGTGGGCCATCGTCTTGCGCCAGCCGATCTACGAGAAGGACCGCATGGACCCGGTCGCGCCGGGCTCGACGGTGACCCTGGACCACTCGCTGCTGGCACGTTTCCCGGTCGGCTACCGCCACCTGGCCTACCTCCAGGTTCAAGTCGGCTACCCGGTGAAGGCCGACATGCCGGGCCTCCAGGACCCCGCGGTAACGGCCCTCTACGCCCGCGGCGCCTCCTGGCTCGACGGCGCCCCGGCAGCCCCCTAACGCCCGGCCCCACGTGGCGCCCGCGTGCCCCCAGCGCCCGCCCGCCCCCAGCGCCCGCCCGCCCCCAGCGCCCGCCGCCCCCCCTGCGCCCCGTCGGCCCTAGCCCCGGTGCCAGCGGGCCCGCCGACCCCGACC